>Ga0209475_10000128_pt1 | contig 228667 bp, 211 predicted proteins | sample tdDd471_FD_187128 | JGI IMG/M metagenome (GOLD analysis project Ga0209475, IMG submission 187128) | Marine sediment microbial communities from the Atlantic coast under amendment with organic carbon and nitrate - tdDd47.1 (SPAdes)... | ecosystem: Environmental > Aquatic > Marine > Coastal >... | reverse complement strand
ACCCTAAACGTGACCGTTGTTCGGGAATTTTACAATATGCATTAGAACCGGCATTTTATGCCACAACTTAAAACAGCAGGTATTTGTATGAAATTTAACGAAAATCTCCTTAAGTACCTACGTATGAATGTTTCATAATTAATTTGTTTTAAAGCAGACTTAAACCACGCCCATAATCGTTCAATGGGCTTTGTTGCAGGACTATAGGCAGGTTGCGGTAGCAAAGAAACATTTTCGGGCAGTAATATTTTTTGACCGGAATGAAAGCCAGCATTATCGATTTGCATGATATGATGACCGGCGAACAGGATAATTGTCGTCTAACACTTATTACATAAAGGGTTAGGCTGGTTGTTTCAAATGAAGGAACGAGCTACTATTATTTAAAATAATGAACTTATTATATATATTTATTGTCTGACTGTTTAGGAAAAGTTTTATTTAGGTTTTATTTAGGTTTTATTAAGCATGAGAAGTAAAAAACAAAGTTATAAAAGATATACTTGTTATCTGGCCTTGAGCTTAATTTTTGGTTTTTTTTATAGTTCGATTAGTTTGGCAAATGAACAAACCGAAAATAATTTTGATGTTATTCAACATGAAGATAGTTCGTTCTCAGGCTCTCTTTTTAAAGTCAGAGAATCTTCTACGGACACTTTTTACCTCTGGGATAGCGAAGCGGGTGTTGTTAAGGGATTTAATGATGAAACTCGCCATGTTCGAGTGCGGATAGAAGAAGGGCATTTGAATCATGTAAAAAATCATTTGACTAGTAGTACCGTTCATGCAAACGGAAACTCTTTGACTCCCAAAGCCGAAATAAAAAGAGATCACGTACGGATAGCCCTTGGTGAGCATAATTTCTTAACTTTATACCCATATGCTGAGACTGCAGAACTTCTTGTTAATGCCTTTAAAGAGATGTTTATAGGACATACTGTAGGTATTACAAAAAAAGGATTAATCTATATTATCGATGGTACGAGTATTATCTATGGTTATCTTGATTATTATATTACCAAACCTAAGAAGATGAAGTTCGGCCATTTTTCGTTTAGTGAGGTTTATCAAGAAAATGGTTTCGATACCATAATGATTACCTATCCCAGCGGTACAAAACAAAAAATGTATTTTTTTAAGGTTGATATCAACGAAATATAGCCCGACAAACCGTACCTAAACCTTCCAATCAAAACAGTATGATTAAACGATATTGCCAATATGGAAATTAGATGAGCAATGGGTTTGAAGAGCTCTTTACGATTAAACACCATGGCGCTATTGATGGGGTAACAGGTTCTTGTCACGAATTATGCTTACCAGAAGGGCCGGGAGTATTAATCGATTGTGGTCTGTTTCAGGGCAATGAAGTATCAGCAGATAAAAGTGGTTTCGAGCAACTTAAAGTCACATTTGCTATTGAACATATTAGCGCATTAATTGTCACCCATGTGCATATTGATCATGTGGGACGTATTCCCTACCTTCTTGCGGCAGGATTTAAAGGCCCTATAATCTGTTCCAAGCCTTCGGCTCTGTTATTACCCATGGTACTGGAAGATGCCTTTAAAATGGGGATTAGTCGTGATAGTGAAAAGCTTGAGCAATACCGGGATATCATAAAAAAGCGGATTCAACCATTAGATTATAACCACTGGCTCGAGATTATTAAGAATAGCAATGAAGGAACCAGCCTAAAATTTAAGTTAAAACCAGCCGGACATATTATCGGTTCTGCTTATGTCGAGTGCCAGGTCGAAAATCAGCAAGGCAAAAAGCGGATCATTTTCTCCGGGGACTTAGGTGCTCCTTATACTCCCTTGCTACCCGCTCCAAAGTCACCGTATAAAGCCGATATCGTGGTATTGGAAAGCACTTATGGAGATAGAGTTCACCCACCAAGACAAGCTCGCTATAAAAAGTTAAAAACTATCATTGAGGATGCCTTAAGTAATCGAGGGGTATTATTAATTCCTGCGTTTAGTATTGGTCGAACACAAGAAATATTATATGAAATTGAGCAGCTAATTTTTGAACATCGAAAAGATTTTATTCGAAAAGGATTAGTTTGGGATGATTTAGAAGTGATCGTTGATTCGCCCATGGCTAATCGCTTTACTGCAAAGTATCGAGAGTTACGTAAATATTGGGATAAGGAAGCCAATCGCCGTGTCCGAAATTCCCGTCATCCCTTGGCGTTTGAACAATTAATAACGATCAACGAGCATTCTACTCATATTCAGACAGTTGAATATTTAGCCAAATCCAAACGACCAGCCGTGGTTATAGCTGCCAGTGGTATGTGCAGTGGTGGACGAATCGTTAATTATTTAAAAGCGTTATTAGGTAGTGAACATAATGATGTGTTGTTCATTGGTTATCAGGCTCAAGGGACTCCGGGACGGATTATTCAATACTATGGTCCTAAAGGCGGCTATGTGGAATTGGATGGGGAAAAATATCCGATTCAAGCGAAGATTCATACCATTAGCGCCTATTCTGCTCATGCCGATCAAGCTGATTTAATTCGATTTGTTAAGCGGATGCGGCATAAACCGAAAGAGATTCGTTTGGTTCATGGGGATATTGCTGCAAAGCAGAGTTTAAAAGAAAAATTGTTAGATTGTTTTAAGAATGTGAAGGTAACCATATGACTTGTTTTATCGATTGACACTCGATATTTAAATCATATACTTTTAGTAAGATGAAAAGAATAGTTGGAGAGACTATTGTGGGTTTGGTGCATGCAGAAGTTCAATTAAGTAATCCTCGTTTAAAGGAGTTTAAGCCTGTAGAAGTTAAAGTATTGGCTGATACAGGGGCTGTTCATTTATGCATCCCACAACATATCCAAATTCAATTAAGTCTTGAAGAAATAGAAAAAAAAGAGGTGACCCTGGCTGATGGCTCAAAAAAATTGGTGCCATATGTCGGTCCTATTCAATTGCGTTTTAAAAACCGAACGGGATTTGCTGGTGCGTTAGTCATGGGCGAACAGGTATTGCTAGGCGCTATTCCAATGGAAGATATGGATTTGGTGGTGATCCCGAGTACTCGAAAACTTGACGTAAATCCAAATAACCCAAATATAGCGGCGTCAATTGCTATGAGGGCAAGTTGAATATACTCTTTAACTTACCTAAAAGTTCACTATCGTTTTGCCAATTTTGTAAAAAGCGTCTGATATCCTTCAAATGCGCTTTATAAAAATTGTTATAATTACCGTGTTGTTTCATTGCATCCAGATCGATTAAAGCAATTTTTTCATCGTCTAACAATAAGTTATTTCCTTTCATATCACCATGAGAAATTTGTGCTTTGGCTAAACTGTCAAAGAGTGATTTAAAGGCTTCTATTTGTTCGGAAGTAAAAATGTGTTTTTTATTGTAAATTGATAGAGCATCCGGATTGGCATTGTATTCTGTAATAAAGTAGGCTTTGTGACGAAACCCGCCGAATCGTTTTTCAATAACGGCAATCGGTTTTGGTGTTGAAATACCCAGCACTGCTAAACAATGGGCATTTTGCCAGCTGTTCCAGGCACGGGAGGGGCGCCAAAAACGTGATAGAAGGTGTTTAAAGTTTTTAATATTGTAGCGTTTTACCACCAATTGTTGATTATTAAATGGGAGCAAACATACGGTTGCCGTATTTCCATCTTTTAACCGTTCTGCAGATTCCATTAAGGTATCCAGTTGGGCACAAAATCTTTGCCACTCTGGCCCATCATACTCACGACGAACCACCATGTATTCGTTCCAGCTCTGTTTTTTTATGAATTCGCTACAGTTACGTCCCGCTTTTTGTAAATATTTTTTAATTCGCCAGCCGCGCCAACTATTTATTGATTGTTGTATTTCCCGTAATGAGATAGCGGTACTGTCAGATAGTTGATGATTATAATAATTTAGTCGTTCAGCTAAATGAGTGTCTTGGGCAATAGGGAATTGGGAAAGGATATCGGCAAGGTTTTTAGTGCGATTGGGTAACGATTCCAATGCATTGATTTCGCCAAAGTCGATGCAAAATAACTTATTATCCTGTAATAAAAAATTATCCAGATGCAGGTCAATTTGCTGTAAATTGGCCTGGTGCATAATTGCGATCGATCCCAGCATTTGCTGGATTAGACCATTAGCGTATTGCTTGTGCTTTAATGCCTGACTTAAAGAAATAGTATTGGCAAGGTATTCATAAATAATATAAAAAGTGTTTTCTTCCCAACAGCCATGTTCTAGTCGTTTTGGTATCAATAGCTTTGTTTGGTTTAGCTTATTATAGCCGTTCAGCTCTTTTTGATAATCAGTTTTTGCCTTTTGTGGGTGAATAAATAACTTTACCAAAATTGCTAAGTTATTCTGAGTCGCTAAACATACCAGGCGCCGTTTCGGCAATAGACGAAAGATTTGGCGGCACTCTAAACATTCCTTTTGCTCTGAAAGCTTAATAGCGAACAAAGAGGGTATATTTCGTTGATGTTGAACAAGTTGCCCGGCAGTAAAAAGAGGAATGTTTTTATTCACGGTTGTTAAAAAAATTTAGAATTTTATGAATTTGTTTTTTATCGTCACCGGTTAGTGTTTTACGGTTACGATAGGCTTTATAAAAAGCCAATCTTTGTGTGCGCCTGAGTTGATATTTTGCCACTTTATCCAAGCAGGCCAGGTCCTTTATCATACGATAATTTCGAAACGGAGTTAATAACCAACCAGGCCAAAAGCTACCAGCGGGACAATCGATAAAATATACTGCGGGTTGTGTCGTTGGTGTAACCAGTATGTTGCGCCATTTTAAATCATTGTGGACAAACTGGTGTTGATGTAATAAACGGGTATATTGCGCCACCTGATTAATGACTTTGGAACACCACGCGGAACTTTTCAGGAGCTCTGACTGTTGTTCAGCTAGAGTCTTTAAATCGATAGTATTGGTCAGCTCTTCTGAAATCATCGCACCACGCTTAAAAATACCATATTGGCGCTCTTCTCCATAAGCCACGATGGGTATGGTTGGGATCCCCAGTTGTTTAAAAAACAACAAGTTGCGCCATTCGGTTTTGATTCTACTGGGACCGGCAAATCGTCTTAAGTGTTTACCGGCTTGATGATATCGTTTGACATAAAAATAGCTTGTGCCGATTTTTACTTTAAGGACTCTGCTTAAGGGATCTTGGGTAATTTGTTCCCCTTGTATGGCAAATGTATTATCCAGATTGGCAAAAGCATTATTCACCTCCTGTGAATTCTCCGGATTTAGAAACCAATTCATAACGCATCGCCTTTACGGATTTTTCTTGCCATTAATTTTTCACCCTGCTGAGCGACTTTTTGCCAAAATTTATTCGGTTGATTGAAAACGGTTTTTAAGGATTTCCCGGTATAAATTGTAATAAAACGAAATAGGTCATGGCGGTTTAAACCCAAATCCATCACTGAATAGTAGAGGCTGGCAAGATCTTTAATGAGCCAACGTTCCGGAACTTTGTTACGCAGCTGACTGCGATGTAAATCAATAAGAAATAATCTTAGCTTGTGCGTGTCAAGTTGCTCCCGGCCATAACTAATATCCAGCAAAAAATGGCAGATATAATAGTCGCGATGGTTGATTCCATTGCTATGTAAAGTCTGAGATATATGCGCGATTTTTTTGATTAATTGAAATTTAAGTGAAAACTCTGGTTTTTTGTTCTTCCAGTTAGCACAGAAATCTTCCAAACTAATGGTATTTTCCAGATCGTCGGTAATAATAAACGATTTACGCTTAGCAGGGTTCAAACCTTTACTTCCATAAGCAGCAATCGTCATGGTATCGATACTTAGCTGTCGGCATTTTCGAATGGCTTGGTATTCGTTTTCGGCTCCTAATACCGGTAGTCGAAAACGCAGTAAATTTTCGATAATTTCAAACCAGCCAACACCAAAGTGCATTTTAATAAAATAGGACTGATTTTGAAAATCAAAGCGCAAGGTGCGCCGTGCTTCTAGTTCCCGAAACACCTCACCTTGGATATTGATAATTTCCTGATAGGGATCTTTATCTTTCCAGGCTTCTTGAAACTCTTCACGAAGAAAAAGATCAGGCATAAGATGCGGCTCCATTATCGTTTAAAATAATATCTGCAGCTCTTTCAGGCATGGAGTAAATATCCGCCGTTTGTGCGAATTTTAAGGCATTTTCCTGCCATTTGAGTCGTTGTTGTTGGGATTTCATGGCCAATTCTAATTGCCGATTAAAATCCTTTTGTTGAAATGGCGAACTTATCACTACCCCGGCATCGGCTTCTTTTATGTAATGAGCATAACCGCATACATCGGTAGTAATGACCGGCAGACCGGAAACTAGAGCCTCCAGCAATACCGTACCGGTATTTTCATGATAGGCGGGATGAATTAAAAGATCAGCCCCTAATAAAAATCTTGGTATATCGTCTCTGCCGGAAAATATCGTCACATTGTTGTGCAGCCCTAATTGCTTAATTTCGGCCTGAAATTGTTTGGGATTATCTTGACCGATAACGAAAAATCGGGCCTTCTTATTTTCTGCTATATAATTTTGTAGGCCTAGGAGTGCCCGATCCAGTCCTTTAGTTTTAAATCCTGAACCAATTAAGAGCAATAACGTTTCGTCATCTTCTAGCTTAAACTCATGTCGAAACTCTTTTCTAATGGTGTTAGCGTTGTCAGGCCGCTGACGATCTCGGCTTATTCCGGGAGGTAATAAGGCAAAGCGATTTTCCTGAGTTTGATAATGATGAATGAAAAAGGGCTTTTGTTGTTCCGAAATCATTAAAATCTTAGTTTGAGATTGCGAAGAAAAGACTGAACTTTCAAAGGCTTGAAATAACTTGTAGCGGGGCGTTAATCGATATAGGCGCATTCTCGATTGGTGTGCCTTTTCTTTGAAACAACCATCGGCGGCGTAATAAACATCCAGTTCGGGGACTTTATTGAAACCGATAGTTTTATCGATACCATCTTGTTTGAGCCGTCTTTGTACGGATTGGTAAAACTTTTGATATTTTTTGTGGTTTGAAAGGGCCGATACGGAGATGATTTCCACCTCAAAATCTGCCGGAATATCGCCCTGCCAGGAGAGGGTATAGACTTTTATATGATGGCCGCGTTGTTGGCATATTTGTGCGATTCGCAAAAAATCACGTTGTAGGCCACCAAATGGGAAATATTTAAATAGGATAAAAGCCAAACGCATAGGCTTATTTACCTTTTGTTATGAGTTTTTTGAGCTTTTTCCAAACAAGGTCGGGTGGAATCTCTTTATAGCAAGGGGGATAAATTTTAGATTTTGGTTCTTTTAAGCAACGTTTTTTAAGACAGGGTGAACATTCCCGATCTACCATCATATGGATCTGTTTCTTTCCTTTTGGCCCGGTTAATATAGGATCAGTGGGGCCGAATAGGGTTATAGTCGGTACATCCATAGCGGCAGCCAAATGGGCTAATCCGGTATCCACGGCTACCACAGCCTTGGTATTGCGTAATTGAGTGGCAATTTCGCTCAGGCTTAGTTTATCGAGTATATTAACCTGCTCTTTGATTTTAGCCGACGAATATAAGCGTTTGGAACGTTCTAGTTCTTCTTTATTCCCCCAAGCTAAATTAATGTGGTATCCGGCTTCGGTTGTTTCTGCAATCAACTTTTGCCAGTACTTTTCCGGCCAATGCTTGGTTGGCCAAGTTGTGGAATGAAAAAACAATAATTGGTTGCCCTTGCTCTTATCTTGTTCAAACTTATTCCGAATACCATATTTCAAGGATAGATTATCAATGTTGTAATTGAGAATGCGGGCAAATAGTATCCGGATGCGCTCGACAGCGTGGATTCCTTTGGGGACTGAAACCTTTTTTTTATAAAATAAAGTAGAGAACGGTTCGCGAGCGGAATTTTTATCCAGACCGTAACATTGGCCGCTTTGTTTAGTACGACAATAGCGGACTAGAAAAGCACTTTTTACCAAACCTTGAGCGTCGATAACATAATCATATTGATCTTTTTGGATTTCTTTTTTAAAGGCTTTCCACTCACCGCTTTGCCAAGTTTTGACTAAGTTCTTACGCCAACGGCGAATCGCCACCGGGATAATTCGGTTGACACTTTCATGCCACCCTGGTATTTCCTGGAAAGTTTCTTCCACTACCCAGTCAAACTGAATGCCCGGGATCTGCCTTTGGGCATCGGTCATTGCGGGTAGAGTATGGATAATATCCCCCATCGAGGAGGTTTTAATAATCAGTACTTTCATTGTTTAAGTAGAGCCTGTAATTTTTCCCACACCAGCTCTGGGTGCATATCTTCCAAACATTTTAGGTGTCCCAATGGGCATTGCCGTTTAAAGCACGGACTGCATTCCAGTCCTAAACTAATTACTTCCGCTCGCTGAGATAATGGTGGAGTAAAGTTTGGATCGCTGGAACCATAAAGTCCTAAGATTGGGACTTTGACTGCCGCTGCCACATGCATTAGGCCGGAATCATTGCTAATTACAGCGCTGGATAATGACATCAAATCAATGGCTTCGGCCAAACTGGTTTGTCCGGACAAATCTTTTATCGTTGCTTTGGATTGAGAAATGATTTGATGGCAAAAAGATTGATCCTTTTCCGAACCAAATAACCATATTTGAGCATCTTGATACTGTTCCTGGAAACGTTCCGCTATTTTTGCGTAATAACGGGAAGGCCATTGCTTGGCCGGGCCATATTCGGCACCTGGACACAGCGATAGGATGGGGATATTCAATTGTTGTTTGGAGAGTAGGGAAAACTTGTTTACTGCTAGCTCTTGAGTACCTTTTTTATCAATTTGTAATTCAGGACAAGGAATGTTTTTTATTCCGGTGAATTGTTCTTGATAAAAATCTGCATCGGTAAAAGCCAAGGCAACAAAGCGTTGTACGGTTCGTGATAAGGATTGCTTATTCAGTCGATGGATATCGTTCAGCAAACCATAGCGCATTTCACCAACAAAACCGCTACGCTTTTTTATACCGGCAAAGAATGGCACCAAGGCGGATTTAAGTGAATTGGGGAGTAGGATGCTCCAATCGTATTGATTGGCAAGCAGTGTTTTGCCAAGGCGATAACGTGTCATTAAGCCAATAGAACCATGACCTAAAGGCATTTCGATGCTTTGATTGATTTCTGGCATGCGAGCTAATAAGGCAGCACTCCAGGCAGGAGCAAGGACATCGATAGTAAGGGTGGGAAAACGACGTTTTAGCACAATAAATAGACTTTGTGCCATAATCATATCGCCGACCCAGCTGGGACCAACAATCAGTAGCCTTCTCGGCTCAGGTTCTTCGGGCATTGTGGACATTAATTAGATAAACAGAGGTGTTAATCTTTTAGTGTATACTCGGCACCACAGTAGGGACATTTGGCACTGCCGCCGTTTTCTTTAATCGGTAGATAAACTTTGGGATGAGAATCCCATTGGCTACTACCCGGCATAGGACAATGCAGAGGTAATTGATCCGCTTCGACAGAATATCGGTTACAGGCATTTGGAACCAGGTTTTCTGCACTAGAATTTGACATCTTATTTTTTCACTCTTGATTAAAATCGATATGGTAATAAATTTCACTAAGCGGCAAATTCATTTGCCATTTATCTAGTTTAATGGATTCATCCATCTCAGTAAACTCACTTAGTATCCAGTGTTTTTCATCTTGGCGGAAATATAGCTCAACGTGCACTCGTTCCTGACTGACTAATAGATAATATTTAAGCTTTTTGATGCTTCGATAATGCTCGAATTTCAGTCCTCGATCATAGGATTCCGTGCTTTCTGATAATACTTCTATTATCAATTCAGGCTCTTCAATAAAATTTGATTGGCTTGTATCTTTGTATAGAAGCATAACATCGGGATAACAAAACTTGTCATGTTCTGGAATTTTTAGTTTCAAATCTGAATTGAATACATTGCACTGGGTATTTTTAAAAAGGTTAGCCAAAGAGCTTAAACAGTTTACCGATATGAGACTGTGTTTTACCGTTCCCCCAGTCATAGCAAAAACCTCACCGGCCATATATTCATAGCGGATCTGTTCCTGCTCTTCCAGAGCAAAATACTCTTCATGACTAAAGTGCTGTTTATCGATAGCTTGCATTGCTTCTACTCAGTGAGTCTTGATGCTTCTATTTTACCAAAGTTTGCCATTCAGGGAAGGTGTCACGACGACCATGAACCTGATCAAAATACATACTTTGTAGTTTTTCTGTAATCGGTCCTCGGCCGCCATTACCGATAGAACGATTATCCAGCTCTCTAATTGGCGTTACTTCGGCTGCTGAACCGGTGAAAAAAGCTTCGTCAGCAACATAGACTTCGTCACGAGTGATTCGTTTTTCTCTGATTTCCACGCCAATTTCTTTGGCTAAATGGAATATTGTATCACGAGTAATTCCTTCCAAGGCAGAAGTGAGTTCGGGGGTATAAATGATACCATCACGAACCACAAAAATATTTTCTCCGCTTCCTTCAGCCACGAATCCATCCACGTCCAATAATAGTGCCTCGTCATATCCGTCGGTTAAGGCTTCCTGTAAGGCTAACATGGAGTTGATATATTGGCCGTTGGCTTTCGCCTTACACATGGAAATATTGACATGGTGGCGGGTATAAGAAGAGGTCCGGATGCGTATACCCTTTTCCAGACTTTCCGCACCTAAATATGCACCCCATTCCCATGCGGCGATAATGATGTGGGTATTTAAATTGTCAGCACGCAAGCCCATCCCTTCACTACCATAAAAAACCATAGGGCGGATATAAGCTGAATCCAGATTATTTTCCGCTACAGCGCGTTTTGTCGCTTGGTTGATAGTATCTTTGTCAAAAGGCATGGGCATATTCATGATTTTTGCCGAGCGAAACAGACGATCAGTATGTTCTTTTAAGCGAAAAATAGCTGCCCCTTTGTCCGTATGGTAAGCTCGCACTCCTTCAAATACACCCATTCCATAATGCAGGGTATGGGTCAATACGTGTACTTTGGCTTCACGCCAGGGTACCATTTCACCATCAAACCAGATGACTCCATCATTGTCATCCATAGACATATACTATTCTCCTCGTAGTAAAACAATCAGGATCGTTCTCATTCAGTCCACTTTGTGTATTCTGAACAGATATATAAAAGCGCATATTTTACGATAATCAATATCTTTTGCACAGAAATATCGGCTTCTAAATGGAGAATTTTAGGTATATTTTTCTTAACTTCGAACCAATTGGCATGTCGATGGTGAACAATAGGCGATAATTATGGATTATTGTGCTGATAAACTTCGCTATTGGGATGAAATGCCATCCAGGCAAACCAAAAACTGGTGATGGTGGTAATTGAAGTATTATTCTCTCCTTTTACTTCCGCACTGCGGTGCTTTGCATCGTAGTGAATGGTGTAGTTTTTGCCGGCCAAGCGGTCTTTTAATGGTGAAGGGGCTTTACTTAACTCGGCAAAGGGGTAGGCTTTAAATTTTCCATCAATTTCGACGCCGATAACATATTCTTTAGGGTGGTAACGTTTATCCAAGTTGTTAACAGGAAAATAGAGAGCTTTGCTTTTGTCATAACCTTGATAGGGAGTGCGATTATAGTCACGACTGTGGCCGGTCTCGGTTGAGAGAACCAGAGTGTTAGGGTAGCTAGATTGCCAATCCTGCCAGGAGGTATGACTCAGATCCAGAACTTGTAGTTTTTGGCCTTTTAATGGACCGCTTATCGCTTGTGACATGATTTGTGACCACAGCGATTCGCTTTTACGGTCATACAGTAAAACGTCGCTATTATATAACAGCCCGGATACGCCGAAGGTGGTGTTTTCACCATTAATGTGGCCGGAATAAGCAACACCACTGCCACATAAAGGGCAATAGCTGACGAAGATAGCCTTCCGTAAGCCATTAACTAATGTGAAATCATTCACTATCTCATGATAGTTGAGAATTTTTATCGGATAAGCCTTCGCCACGCCGTTTAAATTAAGTCCTAAAATGCGATCATCGGGATTTAAAAATTCCACTTCTGCGGCTTTGAGAAATTTGGGGTGATCAATCGCGGGAATACCGTCTTTGGGTGGACCACCATGATGGATTGCTTCTCGATCGATTAAACTATTAGTTAAGTCGAAACCATTATTAAAAAAAGCAGCTTGAATCTGTGACCAGGCAAAGACGACTATAAGGGTGATGAAGAGGGGGTATAAAAATAATCTTTGTTTCATTTTTGTGGTCATTTTAGGTTCCAGCCCTTAGCGTAAATTAGGTTACTATATGACTAAAATGACCACGGATAATGGGTTTGTATTTCAATAAATCTTTAATTTTTAATCTAAATGGTTTAATGACTCAAAACTAAAAACAAAGCACTATTGCCGCGAATAATATTGAGTGCAATACTGCGCACCTTATCTTTGGTAAATTTACGGAGATCTTTAATGGAGTTGGTAGGATGACGATTAATGGCAATAATTCTATCACCAGCTCGTAAACCGGTCTGCCAGGCGGCAGAATCTTTGGCTACGTCGATCACTTCAACCCCCTGGCTATCTTTACTTTTTGCCAAACTGGCACCGCCGAGCTGAGGATGTAATTGTTTGGCATTGAATTTACCACTTAAAATATCAAAGTCCAACTCATCATCACCTCCGATTTTGGCGCTCAGAGTGAGGTTTTTATTACCTCTAATGAGTTCCAGTTTAATCTTTTCTCCCGGACGCATTAAACCGACTGTGTTACGCAAGTCTGAAGCATTTTTCATCGGTTTACCATTGGCTTTAATAATAACATCGCCATTTTGTAAACCGGCCCTGTCTGCTGCAGTTCCTCTTATAACTTGGGCGATGACCGCTCCTTTGGTTTGATTAATGTTGAACGCTGAGGCTAATTCCGGGGTTAGATCTTGAATATGTACGCCCAAAATACCGCGTTTAACCGTGCCGTGTTCCAATAATTGGGACATGACTTTTTTTACCATATTAACCGGAATGGCAAAACCAATCCCGACATTTCCGCCACTTTTGGATAATATTGCGGTGTTAATCCCCAATAGTTGGCCTCTAAGATTTACTAAGGCTCCACCGGAGTTTCCGGGATTAATCGATGCGTCGGTTTGGATAAAATCTTCGTAACCTTCGATACCGAGATTATTGCGTCCCAAGCCGCTGATAATTCCCGAAGTTACCGTTTGATCAAGGCCAAATGGATTACCGATAGCGACGGCAAAATCACCTACTTGGATACTATCTGAGTTACTTAATGGAATAGCCGTTAAGTTATCAGCTTCAACTTTCAAGAGGGCAATATCCGTTTTGGGATCGGTTCCGATTAGTTCCGCATTTAAGGTGCGTCCATCTTTTAATGTTACTTTTATGTTATCAGCGTTGTCGATGACGTGATTATTGGTCAAGACATAGCCTTTTTTTGCATCGACAATTACCCCGGAACCGAGGCTATGGGTTTGTTTCTGTTCCGGTACGCTACGTTCGGGGCGACGAAAAAAGCGATCAAACAAAGGATCATTAAAAAGATCCAATTGTCGATGGCTTTTTACCACGGATGTGGTGGAAATATTCACCACGCCATCGGTAATCTTTTTTAGCATTGGAGCTAAAGAGGGTAAGGCCTGACCTTGGCTATCGTGTGTCGGCAAAGAGGCTTGGCTATTTAGCAATAAAAAAGGTGAGGCGAAAAAGGCCGAAGCGATAATTAAGGCGAAAAACTTACCTTTATTGGGATAAATTTTATTCATGGTCATCCTACAATTGTTTAATATGTTGAGTTATAGATTAATTGTATAGACCGATAAGTAATTTTAAAGTTCTCTAAATTACCATTTTGTAATTTTTAGCCATTTTTTAATTTATTAGCATGAAATTTTGCAGTTTTTATCGTCGTTAAGGAAAGTGTGGACGAGGATTATATTGGCTGAGATTTTTCATTTTCTCGTATAAGGCTGCCAGTTTCTTGTCCGTTTCAGGTGGAATTTTAATCACTATCGTGACATATTGGTCACCAACCGCCTTGTTTCCCAGTCCCCGCCCTTTCAAGCGCATCTTTTTTCCACCCTGAGAACCAGGGGGAATTTTCATTTCAACCTTTCCCCCTAATGTGGGAATAGATACCTGAGTACCTAGAGCTGCTTCCCAAGGCGTTAAGGGTAAATCGAGCATAATATCAGGGCCTTCAACTTGATATAGGGAATGTTTTTTATAATTAATCTTTAAAAACAGATCACTTCCTTGGTTACCCTGGCCGCTTAAGCGAATTTTTTGTCCTTCTTTTACCCCTTTGGGAATTTTTACCTTCAAGCGTTTCGGCTCTTGCTGGCCTGGCATGGTCAATACAAAAGTCTTATTACCACCGTTATATATGTCTTCCAAATCTACCGATACATCAACGGTTTGTGCTTCCGGCTTGGAAGTCTTGGGGCCGCCGGAAAAGGGATCATCAAACGGAGAACGCTGGCTGCGCTGTGAGCCTCCTTGATTAAACATTTTACCAAAAATATCGCTAAAGCTGCCTTGCCCGAAGCCGCCAAAATCATCGCCTTGTGAAGATCTACCACCAGGGGGAGGAGTAAAACCTCCGGCTCCCCATGGATTACCATCAGGCGAGCCAAATTGATCGTAATTAGCTCTTTTTTCTTTGCTTTTCAATACGTCATAAGCTTCATTAATCTCTTTGAAACGCTTTTCGGCATTGCGTAGTTTACTCACATCGGGGTGGTATTTTCTGGCCAGACGCCGATATTGTTTTTTTATTTCATCGTCACTGGCATTTTTATCAACACCAAGAATTTTATAATAATCTAAAGCCATACTAATTTATTTAATTTAAAGAGAGTTTGTTATAACGGAAATTGAATAATTATACCTTGCTTGTGCGGCAACCACATCAAATATGCTGAGATATTTCCTAAGGGCCTATTAATTATCGGCTGATTTGCCCCCTATAAATTATGGATTATTTGCAGTTTTTCAAGAGCAATCGTATTATGGGGGATTCTCATCTTAATGGATACCAAGGTAGATTATGAATAAATTGTCTGACGAGCAACAACAGTTTATTTTTAAGCGTTCATTTTTTCAGCAAATTGGAGCTTACGCTGGCTGGAGTATCGGTTTATCGGCCGTAGCGGCTTGGCTATTGTTACTTTGGTTAAAGCCGACTATGGTCAGTACTTCAACCATTTTGCAAATGTTAAAGGATAAACAGCTCGATACCTTGCAATTGGCGGAATTGGCCGTTACCGGAGCAACAGCCGTATCAGCGGTTTTTGTGCTTATATTTGTTATGGCCATGATGATTGTTTCTGCAGCCAAAAAGGAACGCCGATATTTGGATATTATTCGCTCATTGGAGCAAGAATAATGGCTTGGTAAATAATCGCAGGGAGTCGTATTAATATTTTAAGATGATACCGACTATGCGGATTGTCTTAAATTTCCCAGTTCTGCAAGGCTGTGTGCAATTCCATATTCAGTCAGATCGACCTCCAATTGTTTCGATAGCTGCGAAGTTGAAAAGATCCCGCATATTCTTTTTTGCTCTTCTGACTCTGCCATGACCAAGGCATGCTGACGCTGTAATTTTTTTAAAGTCGTGACAATATCTCCGACCTTAGCTTTACTAACTTCACTCATATCCAAAACATCTAATGACTCAATACCGGTCATAATATCCAAAATACATAATTCGGAACGGGGTATATTATTTTGTTGCTGCATTTGCATTGGTCTTTCGCCATAGATGTCCGACAAAGTGGTAATACCGATAACTCGTTCCTGGTGGTCGATAACAAATAATAAACGCACTTCGCGACTCTTCATTTTTTGTTCCGCTTCATCAATACCAGCACTGGCACTAATGGTTACAGCACTAACTTGGTTCAAATTGGTCATAACCTCGAGGGCATTGTCTTCCATGGATATTCTACGATGCTGTTGTGAAGGACGACTAATTACTGAACCAATCGGCATAGGCTTGATGCTTAATTCTTTGTAATTACTAGGCATACGGACTCCTGTTTTTTGTTTTCTAAACCCTACTATTCAGTAATAGCTATTATTTTAAATTAGTCAACTATCGCAATTATCTAAATTGAAGTAATATGTGTAACTTTTCACCTAGCATACATGAAGTTAGCAATTATCTTATACTGCTAAGTTCCTAATCTTCAAGATGCTAGATTGATTAAATGAGGAAATACCATGATAAAAAATCTATCCATAAAAACAGGCCAGCAAGGTTTACATGAGATTACTCATCTGTTAGAGCAGGCCGTAACAGAAACCGATATTCAAGAAGGTTTATGCACGATATTTATTCGTCATACATCGGCCAGCTTATTAATTCAGGAAAATGCCGATCCACTGGCAAAAAATGATCTGGAAAAGTGGCTAAATCGCTTGGTACCCGAAAATGATCCCTTATACACTCACGTCATGGAGGGAGTAGATGATATGCCTGCTCATATTAAAAGTACTCTTACGGCCAGTTCTGTGTCAATTCCGATCGTAAATAACCGTTTGGTATTAGGGACTTGGCAAGGGGTATTTGTATGGGAACATCGTTATCATGCTTCTTCTCGCAACTTAATCATCCACATTGGAAATTAGAGCCAATATTTACCTCTCATGTGGGTAAAAAATAATTCGCTTTTATTGTAAAAAATACTGCTATTTTTTCTTAAAATAGTTTATAGTTATCGGCTGTAAGTCATTGTATTTATATCGAGGAGTCGGCGTTAAATGAGTTGGTGGGGCAAGCTAATAGGCGGTGCCTTAGGATTTTCCTTAGGGGGTGGACCTTTAGGTGCATTGATTGGTGCCTATCTTGGACATCGTTTTGTCGACAAAAATAGTGCACAGAGTTTTAAGTCCATCGAATTAACCCAGGCAGCCTTTTTTACCGCCAGTTTTTCCGTTATGGGCCATATTGCCAAGGCAGATGGTCGAGTTAGCAAAGATGAAATAGAGATGGCGCAGCAGGTGATGGCACACATGAACCTGAATGCCGAACAAAAACGTTTGGCCATTGATCTATTTAACCAAGGTAAACGAGACGACTTTGATCTGGACGGTGTTATGCGGCAGTTTAAAATGGCTGCCAAGCGTCGTAGTACCCTTTATCAAATGTTTATTGAGATCCAATTACATGCTATCTATGCAGACGGAACTAAGAGTACTGAAGAGGATCGCATACTACAACGTCTGGCCAATATCCTTGGCTTTTCACGCCTACAGCTTAATCATCTGGAATCGATGATTAGTGGAAATTTGTCTGGGCCCGATAACGGACCATTTCCGGGACAGAGTCCCGCAAACCAATTGGAACAGGCATATGCATTATTGGGGGTGAATAACACTGCTTCTGACAATGAGGTAAAAAAAGCTTATCGGCGTATGATGAGTCAACATCATCCGGATAAGTTGGTCTCGAAAGGCTTACCGGAAGAGATGATTAAACTGGCTAATGAAAAAACCCAGCAGATAAAAAAAGCCTATGAATTGATTAAAAGCAGAAGGGCAGTTTCATGAAATTATTAGGGAAAGTCTTTATTTTGACATTGCTCGGCTTAAGTATATCCTGCTCGACACCACCACCAAAGAAACTTTATCCTGATGTATCCATGACTCGAGTGCCGACTAAAGCGTTGGCCAAAAAGCCTAAAAAAACGCATGCTAATTCATCATTGAAGCGTTTGGAACAATTATATGGTAAGCGTGCTGCACAAAGGGTAAAAAACTGGCAGTATCTGATTAATGATTATCAACGCAAGTCGGAATTGGAAAAGCTAAAAATTACTAATACCTATATCAATCAATTGCGTTTTGTAGATGATCGTTTGCATTGGGGGAAAAAGGATTATTGGGCCACACCAGTAGAGACTCTAGCTAGTAATGGCGGCGATTGTGAAGATTTTGCAATTGCCAAATACTACACCTTGAGTAAGCTTGGAATGTCTGAACAATGCCTTAGTCTCTCCTATGTCCGAGTACGGGGCTATAATAAACCGCATATGGTATTGGTTTATCAATGCTTTGAAGAGGACTCAGCGATTATTCTGGATAACCTTGAGCCGCGCCTGTTATCGCAACGTGAGCGTCGTGATTTGACTCCTATTTATAGTTTTAATGCTAAAGATATGTGGATAATGAAAGCATCCGGGGAAAAACGTAAACTAAATTCCCAGAGCCGGATGAGGCTCTGGAACGATCTAAAAAGACGTGTGGCACGCCAGGAAATTAAACGTCGAATTTAAGTTGAGGGTATTTGAATATTCCTTTCATCTATTTTTTGATTTAGAATTTTTCAACTTTCAACTTTCAACTTTCAACTTTCAACTATTTAAACCCCCAAATACTTCCCGCCACTGGCAATTATGCTGGTGCTTATACCCAAGATTAAATTGGTAGTGACCAATAAGCGAATGGTGTTGATTTGCTTACCTCCTTCAGGGTAATTTTCCGAAGCAACTGCTACTTTTAGAGCCTGATAGGGCTGAAAATAGATATAGGAAAATATAAATATCATCACCCAGCCAATAACATGCATGATTTGTACGTAGTTGCCGCTGTTTCCCATACCACCGAAAATATGGATCATCCAATAACCGGTAATGGGAAGAATGATCACTGCAATCCAGACCCAGAAGAAAAAACGCTCAAAGACTGCCACCCATAAAGGTAGACGTTGTGGTGGTTCAAGCTTTTCAGCGGCAGATGGACGTAAAATCATGTGGGCAAAAAACATGCCGCCTATCCATATGACTGTAGCTAATATGTGCAGGGTAATTGCTATGCTCATTTAGTTTCCTTATTTATTTTTTGTTGTGGCAGTTAGCCAACTATGAACGCGTGTTATTAACATATTAATTTGGCTGGTAAATAGGTGATCAGCACCAAAAATAACCTGTTGAGTATAGAATTTCTTCCCACTACGTTTGGCTGCTCCTTGTCGAGCCTTGGCTGACTGCACAACTATATCTAAATCATCCATGCCATAAATATCCAATATGGGTAGTTTTATTTTTTCTAATAAAACCACACTATTCTCTGGATGTTCAGGAGTACGGATGTGCGGAGCGCTAATGATTACAAGAGCAGCTAGAGTCGCAACCGGTTTAGTCGCCGATTTGGCCAAGTTGTGATCGCGACTAAATAATAAGGCAATGCTGGCACCCATGCCGTGGGCGACTAATACGATATTTTTTTCTTTTTGGCTTTTTAAGTAGCTAATAGCACTGTCAATACGTGGAAAAGCCTGTTGATAAAAGGTATCTAACTCCTGTGGCGTTTTTAGTGGTTTAGTTCGAATGGGGAGTTGAATCGATAGGGTATTCCAACCCCGATCTGGTAGTTGAGTTCGCATAGGATTGATAACTTGGAACCAATCCGGATGTCCGGCTTTATCATGTAATAGAATGATTGAGCCTTTTGGAGTGGCAGTATTTTGCTTGGTATAAATGGAAAAAAAACTATTACTACCGGCTTTTAACTCGATCACTTCGCCGATTTTGATTTTATCGGAAAGTTGTTTTTTCCAGTATTTTTCTTTTTCAAAATCACTCTCGGCAGCGCCACTCCAGAGGGGAATTAGGAGTAATCCAGATAGGACTATACAGGCGAGTTGACGAAATTTTGCTGAAAACAAAGTAATTTTCCGTTAGAATTGAACGTTTTGGAAATAATTGTATCACAGCTTAGACTTGAAAAAAGGTCGTCGGCTGTGGAAAAAACTGAAAAATGTAACAGTCTGGCTAATTGGCTTGTTGAGGTTCGGATTTGTGTAGGCAAATTCATTGAGCAGGCAAATTGAAGGCTATTCAAGAGTGATTACGGCTATGTAAAAAATGTCATTAAGGTACATTTTTAAGGATAGGCATGACCGGACATTTAAAAATAGCTCATCGCTTTATTGATACAAAAATTTAAGAGGAATATTTATGTCTAAGGCTTTAATTGCACCATCCATTTTATCTGCAGATTTCGCGCGTCTGGGAGAAGAAGTTGTTAACGTTTTGGAGGCCGGTGCAGATGTGGTTCACTTTGATGTAATGGATAACCATTATGTCCCTAATCTAACTATTGGACCATTGGTTTGTGATGCCTTAAGAAGTCATGGTGTTACTGCCGATATTGATGTCCATATGATGGTCAAACCGGTTGATCGAATTATTCCAGACTTCGCTAAAGCCGGAGCAACATATATCACCTTCCACCCGGAAGCTTCCGAGCATATTGATCGCAGCTTGGCTTTAGTTAAGGAACATGGTTGCAAATCCGGCCTGGTATTTAATCCTGCTACTCCACTTGACTATTTAAAGCATGTTATGGATAAAGTGGATGTGATTTTATTAATGTCGGTTAATCCAGGATTTGGTGGTCAGAAATTTATTCCGGAAACACTCAATAAATTGCGTACCGCACGTCAGATGATCGATGAAAGTGGTCATGATATTCGTCTGGAAATTGATGGCGGGGTTAAAGTCGATAATATTCGCGAAATTGCTGAAGCGGGTGCTGATATGTTTGTGGCGGGTTCTGCTATCTTCAATACCGAAGATTATAAGGCCACTATTGATGCCATGCGTGCCGAATTAGCTAAGGCGGGTAAATAATCGTTATGGCTGGAGCAAGTTTACAGTCAAATCCGAAAATGGTTTTGATTGATGTAGACGGTACACTGGTTGACAGTGTACCTGACCTGGCATGGTGTGTGGACGAGATGATGAAGGCCTTGGATATGCCTAGTCATGGTGAAGCCAAAGTGCGAAATTGGGTTGGTAATGGGGTAGAGCGTTTAGTCCGCCGAGCCTTAGTTGGTCAACTAGATGGCGATCCGGATCAAGCCTTATTTAAGCAAGCTTATCCAATCTTTATGGAGCTATATAAAGATAATGTCTCTAAGCGCAGTCGACTCTATCCAGGGGTTAAGGAAGGGCTGCAGTATCTACAGGAAAATGGCTATATCCTCGGTTGTGTAACCAATAAGGCAGAAGCTTTTACCATCCCCTTATTACGAGACCTGGGCATTTTGGAGCTGTTCCGAAATGTGGTTAGTGGCGACACCTTGGAAAAGAAAAAGCCCGATCCTATGCCATTGCTTTACTCTGCCGAGAAACTGGGTGTTTCTGCTGCTGAGTCGTTAATGATCGGTGATTCCATCAGTGATGTAAAAGCAGCTCGTGCGGCAGGATTCCAGATTGTCTGTATGAGCTATGGTTATAATCACGGCGAAGATATCCGCAACTATAATCCCGATGTGGTTATTGATTCTATGCAGGAGTTGGAAGGTATTTTGGCTCCACTAGCTGCAAATTGCAGCTAAAGTCAGTCTTCCTGCCGTTAAATTGGCGGGAAGGTTATTTTGCTACTTGATTTTTAATCATGATCTATTATAGGCTATCAGCCTTAAATTCATAAAAGTGGAACGAAATGTTTGCTAAAAAAATATTATTGAAAGAGCGATGGTGTATCTAGAGCGCTAAATTCATTCTTTGTGTTTGTGAAATAAAAATGTTTTCCAGGCACAGCAGTCAATATTTTTTAGGAAACATCGATGACTTCCAATATCATAGATAAAGAACATTTCTTTGCCCTATTTGAGCAGGGCTATAAACAAATTCCAATCATAAAAGAGATCTTAGCCGATCTCGATACACCTTTAAGTGCCTACCTTAAATTAGCCAATCAACCCTATAGTTTTCTACTGGAATCAGTCCAGGGTGGTGAAAAATGGGGGCGATATTCGATTATCGGTTTGCCCTGTAAAAAGCAGATTAAAATCACCGGTCATCAAGTGGTGGTCGAACAACAGGGACAGATCCTTGAAAAACTCGATGTCGAAGATCCCTTGAGCTGGATAGAAGATTTCCAAGCCGCCTACAATATTCCTGATACTTGGAATGAAAACCAACAATTGCCTCGTTTTACTGGGGGATTAGTCGGTTACTTTGGTTATGAAACCATTGCTTATATAGAGCCGCGACTGGCTGATCAAAGTAAACCCGATCCGTTGGGAACTCCAGATATATTGTTAATGGTTTCTGATGAGGTGGTGGTATTCGATAATCTTAGTGGTAAATTGTATATTGTGGTGCATGCCGATTTGGAGCAATTTGAATCGGCAGAACTGGCTTGGGTCAGTACTCATGCCAGGCTCGATCAATTGGTCCTACAATTGATCGAACAACGGGTTGCCTATAGTCAAAAAAATCGCAACCAAAAGGTATCTGAACAGGACTTTATCTCCGGTTTTACTCAGGAAAAGTTTGAGCAGTCGGTAGATCGAATTAAACAATATATTACCGACGGTGATGCTATGCAGGTGGTTATTTCACAACGCTTGTCAATCCCCTTTGATGCGCCACCGATAGACCTCTATCGAGCTTTGCGAAGCCTGAACCCTTCGCCCTATATGTATTTTTTAAACTTAGGTGATTTTCATATTGTCGGTGCATCTCCGGAAATTCTGACCCGGGTTGAAGAGGATATGATTACGGTGCGACCCATTGCCGGAACTCGACCGAGAGGAGCGACTGAAGAACAGGATTTGGCCTTGGAAAACGATCTCTTAGCCGATCCCAAAGAGTTGGCCGAACACCTTATGTTAATTGATTTAGGGCGTAACGATATTGGTCGTGTAGCAGAGACCGGTAGTGTAAAGCTCACTGAAAAGATGGTTATTGAACGCTATTCGCACGTTATGCACATTGTTTCCAATGTAGAAGGAAAACTGAATAGTGATATGAGTGCCATGGATGCTCTGCGAGCAACCTTTCCAGCAGGGACGGTCAGTGGTGCCCCTAAAATCCGTGCCATGGAAATTATTAATGAATTAGAACCGGTCAAACGCGGCATCTATTCTGGTGCTATCGGATATTTCTCATGGTCCGGCAACCTGGATACCGCTATTGCCATTCGCACCGCCGTGATAAAGGATGGGCAATTACATATTCAAGCCGGAGCGGGAATTGTCGCTGACTCCGTTCCTCGTAATGAATGGGATGAAACCATGAACAAAGGGCGTGGAGTGTTCCGTGCCGTAGCAATGGCCGAGCGTGGTTTGGATACAAGGGGATAAGAATATGTTATTAATGATTGATAATTATGATTCGTTTACTTATAACCTGGTACAGTATCTGGGCGAATTGAAAGCCGACGTGGTGGTAAAGCGGAATGATGAAATCGGGATTGCGGATATTGAAGCCCTTAATCCTGAGCATATCGTTATTTCACCGGGGCCTTGTACTCCTAATGAAGCCGGGATCTCGATTGCTGCTATTGAACATTTTGCAGGAAAGCTTCCCATCTTGGGAGTTTGTTTGGGGCATCAGAGTATTGGTCAGGCATTTGGTGGTAAAATTGTCCATGCCAAACAGATCATGCATGGAAAAACCTCTATGGTCCATCACAAAGAACTGGGTGTTTTCCAGCGATTAACGACACCGTTACAACAAACCCGTTATCATTCCTTGGTAATCGAGCAGGAAAGTTTACCTGATTGCCTCGAAGTTACTGCCTGGACCGAAACTGATAGTGGTGAAATGGATGAGATTATGGGGGTTCGGCATAAAGAATTAGCGGTGGAAGGTGTGCAGTTTCATCCCGAGTCGATATTAAGTGAAGCAGGGCATGAAATGTTAGATAACTTTTTAAAACAAAAATGAAGACAAATAGAATTTTTATGTGGGGTCATGATGGATATTAAAACAGCATTAGCACAGGTAATTGAAGGTAAGAATCTTAGCGAATCCGAGATGCAGGCGGTAATGAATCAAATCATGACCGGCAATGCCACCGCTGCACAAATCGGAGGCTTTTTAATCGCCCTGCGAATGAAAGGTGAAACAGTCGATGAGATTACTGCTGCGGCGAAAGTGATGCGTGAACTAGCTACACCGGTGGCAGTAAGCGGTGAACATATTATTGACATTGTTGGAACAGGCGGTGACGGTCTGCAAACTTTTAATATCTCGACGACCTGTTGTTTTATAGTAGCTGCCGCCGGTGGTACAGTGGCAAAACACGGTAATCGTTCGGTTAGTAGTACTTCTGGCAGTGCTGATTTGTTGGAAGCCGCCGGCGTTAATTTAAATCTGACAAATATTCAAGTCGCCGAATGTATTGAGCAAGTCGGGCTAGGTTTTATGTTTGCTCCCCTGCATCACAATGCCATGAAACATGCTATTGGTCCGCGTAAGGAAATGGCCGTTCGTACCATTTTCAATATTTTGGGACCATTAACCAATCCAGCAGGAGCTCCCAATCAACTTTTGGGAGTCTTTTCTGAAAAACTATTACAACCACTAGCGGAAGTGTTAAAGAATTTACATAGTAACCATGTCATGGTGGTTCATTCTGATGATGGAATGGATGAAATTAGTATTGCAGCACCAACTCAGGTTTGTGAATTAAGAAATGGGCTTTTAAGTTCGTATAGCATATCTCCAGAGAAATTTGGATTGCAGTCTGCCAGTCTGAATGAAATTAAAGTTACCAGTGCCGAGCAGTCTTTAGAACTTGTTCGCGATGTTTTAGATAATAAACCCGGTGCGGCCAGAGATATTGTAATTTTAAATTCCGGCGCAGCAATTTACTGTGCCAATTTGGTTGATAGCCTGGAAGCCGGTATTGATAAGGCAAAAGAGATGTTGAGTAGTGGTGCCGCAAAAGAAAAATTACAGGCATTGGTTGCCTTAAGCAAGAGTTTTTAAATTTATGTCAGCAAAAACTCCCGATATATTAATAAAAATCTTAAATCGAAAACGCGAGGAGATAGTTGCTCGTAGTGAACAACTCTCTTTGCGCTTGTTAGCGGATAAATTGGAACAAGCCGATCCGCCCCGAGGTTTTGTCGCCGCTATGGAAAAACGTCTGGCACAAGGACAGTCGGCAATTATTGCAGAAATCAAAAAAGCCTCCCCAAGTAAAGGCATAATTAGGGAAGATTTTGTCCCTGCTGAAATTGCCGTATCCTATGAAAAAGCAGGTGCTGCTTGTCTTTCCATATTAACGGATATTGATTTTTTTCAAGGAGCGGATGAATATCTACAACAAGCTCGAGCAGCAGTTTCACTACCGGTGATCCGAAAAGATTTTATTATCGATGCCTATCAGGTTTATGAAGCTCGGGTGATGGGCGCCGATTGTATTTTATTGATTGTGGCAGCATTGGGCGATGCGCAAATGCATGAATTAGCCTCACTAGCTGCTCAACTTGGACTGGATGTACTAGTCGAAGTGCACGATCAAGAAGAATTGGAACGTGCTCTTCGTCTAAATACTCGTTTAATTGGAATTAACAATCGCAATTTGAGAACGTTTGAAACCGACCTTAAAACCACCACCGATCTTTTAGCGCATATACCTGAAGATCGTATCGTAGTCACTGAAAGTGGAATCCACTCCCTGGAAGATGTGGCCTACATGCGCGAGCATCGGGTTGATAGTTTCCTGGTAGGTGAAGCTTTTATGCGTGCAGAAGAGCCGGGTAAAAAACTGGCGGAATTGTTTTTTTAATTTGCTTTTTCCTTCTAAAATCTCCATAATCCCTTCCCGAGTCAGTCAGGCAGTCGCTGCCTTATCGATTTATCGATGAGGGAGAGGAAAGTCCGGGCTCCATAGGGTAAAGTGCCAGGTAATGCCTGGGGAGTGCAAACTCACGGCTAGTGCAACAGAAAGTATACCGCCCCGCTATTCGAACTATTTATGTTCTTGATGTTTTATTAGGAGCGTAAAAAGTTCGGGTAGCGGGGTAAGGGTGAAATGGTGTGGTAAGAGCGCACCGCGTTGATGGTAACATCAATGGCAGGGTAAACCCCACTTGGAGCAAGACCAAATAGAGGAACGTATGGTGTGACCCGCATTGTTCCTGGGTAGGTTGCTTGAGGTGTATGGCGACGTACGCCCTAGATGAATGACTGTCCACGACAGAACCCGGCTTATCGACTGACTCTCCATTTTTTATACCTGTCCATAAACTTTAATTTTCAAGTTGTTAAGACAACTTTTCTTTGTTTTTTCAAAAATAAATCCCCCACTTTATTTGCAGTTAATATTAAAAATTTTTTTATTTAAAAATTTAGTTTCAGTAATTTCTAGATAGTGCTCGTAAAGTAATGATTTCTGTACACAAAGAGATTAAAGGGTTTCTCTGAAATGTCTCCTAAGTTATTGTCATATAAATGTTTTTGTCTATTTAAAAAAAATTTTTTCTTGACCTGCCAGGAAACACTTTTGTATAGTATGCCTTTAGTGGAGAAAAATGGGAAAAAATGGATAAAAGTGGATCAATGTGACAGAGTCGTGGTTTACTTTTTCCAAATTCGGCTATGCTGAGCTGACCTAGCAGTTAAAAAAATTGCTAAGTGATTAATTTTTATAAACCATTTAATAAATAGTAAAAAAATAATGTTAAACGGTGTTGCTAAATTAAACCTCGATGATAAGGGGAGAATGGCAATTCCTAGCAAATATCGGGATATATTAATGAACGATTGCGCTGGGGAACTGGTGATCACAGTTGATCATGAACACCGTTTAATTATTTATCCTCGTAATGAATGGAATGAAGTAGAGACAAAGCTGCAAGAACTTTCCAGCTTTAAAAAGCAGGAAGCAAAAATAAAGAGATTGTATCTTGGGCATGCTCATGATTGCCAAATGGATAAAAATGGACGAATAAATATTCCTCCCTATTTACGAGAAAAAACCGGCCTGGAAAAACAGGTGGTATTACTCGGTGTAGGGAATAAATTCGAACTCTGGGATGAACCTAGTTGGCAATTGGAATGGGAAAGCGATGAGGATGGCCTGGAATTGACTGATGCTTTGGAAGCTCTTTCATTATAGCTTTAGCAATTGAAAAATCTTGGACAATAGTTACAGATAACGTTGATAGTTATATGAGAACCCAATGGCAGAAGAGATATTTAGTCATAAACCAGTATTGTTTGAAGAGGCGCTGAACGGATTAAGTATTGAGCCGAATGGATGCTATGTTGATGGAACCTTTGGGAGAGGTGGTCATAGCCAAGGAATTTTACAACAATTAGGCCCACAGGGACGTCTAATTGTATTTGATAAGGATCCGGAAGCGATTCGCCATGCGCAACAAGGATTTGCGAATGAAGATCGGCTCAGTATTCATGCCGGTTCGTTTATCGATATGCAGGCAGTGGTTGATAGGCTTGGTTTTACTGGAAAAATTGACGGGGTCTTATTGGATTTAGGTGTTTCTTCTCCACAATTGGACGATGCCAGCCGAGGTTTTAGCTTTTTAAAGTCGGGGGCATTGGATATGCGCATGGACCCAACTCGTGGAATGAGTGCGGCGCAATGGATAAATTCAGCACCCGAAGCGGAGATAGCTGAAGTATTGAAAACCTATGGAGAAGAACGATACGCCAGACGCCTGGCAAAAAACATTGTTGGCGGACGGCAACAGAATCCATTTGTGGATACGCGACAACTGGCTGAAGCCATTAAATTAGCGCATCCACGTTGGGAAAAGGGTAAGCATCCTGCGACTCGCAGTTTTCAGGCCATACGGATATTTATTAATAATGAACTGGATGACTTAAAACAGGGCTTAGAACGGGCTTATGAAGTTTTAGCTCCTGGTGGAAGAATGGCGATTATTAGTTTTCATTCATTGGAAGATCGTATCGTAAAGCGATTTTTTAAGCACAAGTGTGAAGGGAAGCAACTACCGCCAGATTTACCTGTTATGGATATCGAAGTTGAACGGCATATGAAACTGATCGGTAAAGCGATTAAGGCGGGAAAGTCTGAGGTTCAGAAAAACCCTCGGGCCCGAAGTGCGGTGTTGCGTATTGCTGAGAAATTGTAAATACAGCTTATGAGCGGTTTGAGATGGGTTATTTTAGTAATGTTGGTCATGATAGTATTTTTTTCTGCCATTAGTGTTGTTTATGTTACCCATTACCAACGTAAACTTTTTGTTGAGCTACAAACATTGAAAAATGAGCAAGAAGCGATGAATGTAGAATGGGGCAAATTACAGCTGGAAGAAAATACATGGTCAACGGCATCACGGATTGAGAAAGTGGCCAGAGAAAAATTGAAGATGTTAATCCCGGGAACAGATGACATTATTTACATAAAAGTTAAGTAATAGCAGCGAGTGAGAACAATTTAATGGCTTTTGACACTATTGGATATTGAACCATGAGCAAGCAGCCGCTGTTACTCAATAAGTACCGGGTCGGATTTGTAATACTGTTGTTAGCTGTTGCAGCCTTGGGACTAATTTGGCGAGTTATTGAGTTAAAAGTCGTTCATCATGAGTTTTTACAAGATCAGAGTAATGCGCGAGTAGTGAGAAATCTGGAAATTCCTGCGCATCGAGGCATGATTCTGGACCGTAATGGTGAACCGTTAGCAATTAGTACTCCGGTGGTAACCATTTGGGCAAATCCACAAGAGGTTGATTTGCGGCAGTCGGATAAAATATCTGGACTAGCTAAATTATTGGGTACTAAGGAAAAACTGATTCGGGAAAAAATTGGCCGTAAAAAAACTAAAGAGTTTGTTTATTTAAAACGCCGATTAAAGCCGGAAACGGGTGAACAAATTAAGCAGTTGGACATACAAGGGATCTATCTGCAGAAGGAATATAGGCGTTATTATCCTTCGGCAGAAGTATTTGGGCATGTTTTGGGGTTTACCAATATTGACGAAAAGGGCATCGAAGGCTTGGAGTTACTCTATGATGAGTGGCTGAGCGGTGTACCAGGAAAACGTCGGGTATTGATGGATAGATTAGGGCAGATAATTGCCATAGATGAAAACTTAACTCAGCCCAGTCCAGGTAAGGATCTGTATTTAAGTATGGATAGGCGTATCCAGTATCTCGCTTATTATGAACTGAAACGGGCGATAAAAAAACACAACGCCAGCGGTGGTTCGGCGGTAGTCGTGGATATTAAAAATGGTGAGATTTTAGCTATGGTAAACCAGCCTGGTTTTAATCCTAACCGACCCGGTGATCGTGATCCCAAACGCTATAAAAATCGCGCAGTGACGGATCAATTTGAACCAGGCTCAACGGTTAAACCGTTGACTATCATGGCGGCCTTACAGAGTCGAAGATTTTCACCCGGTACTAAGGTTGAAACGGGTACTGGCTGGATGATGGTAGGACGTAAAACCATTAAAGATACGCACGGTTACGGGACTATTGATGTCTCCACAGTGTTGCAAAAATCCAGCAATGTCGGGACCTCAAAGATAGCTTTACAATTACCGAAAGAGCTGATTTGGGATACATATGAGAGCTTTGGTTTCGGTCAAGATACTGGCAGTACCTTTCCGGGAGAAATGTTTGGTCGCTTAGTAAAGCCGAGACGAATTAGTAAGATTGCACAAGCCACTATCGCGTTTGGTTATGGAGTGACGGCTACAACTTTACAACTAGCGCAGGTATACAGCACCATTGCTCGGGAAGGTAAAATTTTGCCGGTGAGTTTTGTTAAACAGGAAAGTGTACCGGAGCAGCTTGGCGAGGCGAATATTAAACCCAAATACGTTAAACGGGTCAAAAAAATGATGGAGCGAGTGGTCGAAACAGGTGGAACAGCTATACAGGCCGCGATTCCAGGTTATAAGGTGGCGGGAAAAACCGGTACGGTAAAAAAAGTATCTAAGGAAGGCGGCTATACGGAAAAAAATTATTTATCGGTATTTGCCGGTATTGCTCCGGCATCAGAGCCTCGTTTGGCCATGGCAATTATGGTGGATAATCCACAGCAGGATGTCTACTACGGCGGTTTAGTTGCTGGGCCGGTGTTTTCTAAAGTGATGTCGGGAGCACTAAGGTTGATGAATGTGTCGCCGGATAATATTGGCCAGAAGACTAATCAGGCAGCTGTTAATAAACAGATTCAGGGCATTATTGAAGAACGTGATGCGGCCAGAATGGAGCAAGCCGCATTATAAAGGTGGCCAATTGAAACAAATGAATTTGAATGAATTATTGGATTCGAATCAATTGGATGAATCCGAACTGGTAAACATCCCAGTAACAGGAATAAGCCAAAATAGTCGCTTGATTGAACCCGGTTATCTGTTTTTGGCTTGTGCTGGAAGCCGAGGCAGTCACGGAATTGCTTATGGCGGTGAAGCGGCCAAGAAAGGTGCTCGGATAATTGCCTGGGAACCCACGGCGGAACTGGATAGTATGCCGAATAGTTTTGCCGTGCAAAAGAACGATGAAGAAGTAATTAATATACCGCTAATAGCGGTTGATAAATTACATGAGAAAGTTGGTGATATAGCAGCCCGCTATTATGCTCAACCTTCTCAGAAAATGCAGGTAACTGGAGTTACGGGTACCAATGGCAAGACATCCATTGCCTTCTTTGTTGCGCAATGTCTGAGCTTGACGGAATCGTGCGGCATTATGGGAACCATTGGTAATGGCATTTTCGATAAAAATTTAGAGAATATTAAAGAAGCGAGTCATACCACTGCCGATGCAGTCTCGATTCAAAGCATGATGGCAAAAATGCTAAGTCAAGGGGCACAGCATGTGGTAATGGAAGTATCCTCTCATGCTTTAGATCAAAGTAGAGTGCAGGGAGTTGACTTTGACTACGCTGTGTTCAGTAACTTAAGTCGTGATCATCTCGATTATCACGGTGATATGGAAAATTATGCTCTGGCCAAACGAAAGCTATTTTTGGCCAGGGAATTAAAAGCCGCTATCGTTAACCTGGATGATAGCGAAGGAAGAAAAATAATTGCTACCTTAAAGGCTAGCAATTGCGAGCTTATTCGCTATAGTCGAGCTATTTCGGAAAATGCAGAAATAGCTGCTGATAAAGTAGAGCCTTTAGTCGATGGGATGGAGTTTAATTTAGTCATTGGAGCTCGACAGGAAAGATTAAAAATTGCATTACTGGGGGACTTTAATCTTAGTAATGTATTAGCCACCGCAGGTGTATTACACGCCATGGGGATTGAGTTTGAACAAATTGTATCTCGCTTGCGACGCTTACAAAGCGTACCGGGACGCATGGAGTTATTAAAGTTTGGGCAAGGCAAAAAGTTAGCACAACCGGTAGTAGATTATGCGCATACCCCGGATGCTTTGCAGCAAGCTTTAAAGGCTCTGCAACAACATGTCAAAGTGGCAACAGGAATTAAGCTATGGTGTGTGTTCGGCTGTGGCGGTAATCGCGATAAAGGCAAGCGAGCATTAATGGGTGAAATTGCGGCTCGATATGCGGATTTTATTATTTTAACCAATGATAATCCCAGAGATGAATCACCCAGGGAGATTATTAAGGATATCGAAAGAGGGATTCCCAAAGATTGTGAATATCAAGTTCAGGAAGATAGAAAACAGGCGATTTTGATGGCCATAAAGCAATCTAATAAGGATGATGTCATTCTGGTGGCGGGAAAAGGACACGAGACTTATCAGGAAGTTAAAGGAATTAGACATTATTTTAGTGATCAGCAGGTGATAAGAGAGATTTTTACGGATATAAAACTTAGTTGATTGGGATAGTGTTTAATCCCGAAACAGGCTTAATAATAGTGCAGAAGCTGAATAAAACTCGGCTTGGAAAAATTATAAAAATGAAACTAATAACAATGATTTTGGGTTTTGCAGAGCACATTAAATTTGTCCGATTGAGGGATTGTGAAGGAGCATCGGAGTGCTAGTTGCATTAGCTGAATTTCTGGCTCAGTTTTATAGCGGCTTTAATGTCTTCTCCTATTTGACCTTAAGGGCCATATTAGGCGTATTGACAGCTTTAAGTATTGCACTTTTGGTGGGGCCTTTTATGATCCGAAAATTGGCCAGTCGTCAGATAGGTCAAATGGTTCGCGATGACGGACCTGAAAGTCATTTTAGTAAGGCTGGTACACCGACCATGGGAGGTGCACTGATTTTAGTGGCTATAGCAGTTAGCACCTTATTATGGGCGGATTTGAGTAATAAATATGTTTGGGTAGTACTAATCGTAACCTTAGGTTATGGAGTGATTGGTTGGATTGATGATTATAAGAAAATCATCCACAAAGATTGTCGAGGTTTAGCTGCACGTTATAAATATTTTTGGCAGAGCCTGATTGGAATGAGTGTAGCAATATATCTTTATTTTAGCTCCTCTAATCCGGTTGAAACACAATTGTTGATCCCTTTCGTGAAGGACATATTGATTGAATTGGGGCCGTTCTACATTTTACTCACCTATTTGGTCATAGTCGGTAGTAGTAATGCGGTTAACCTGACGGATGGATTAGATGGATTGGCTATATTACCGACTGTAATGGTTGCAGGAGCCTTGGGAATCTTTGCTTATTTAACCGGGAATGCTAATTTTTCCCAATATTTGCAGATTCCTTATGTTAGCGGTGTCGGGGAGTTGGTGGTTATTTGTGCTGCTTTTGTCGGTTCAGGATTAGGCTTTTTATGGTTTAACACCTATCCGGCACAGGTGTTTATGGGAGACGTGGGTGCTCTGGCACTAGGTGCTGGTATTGGTATTATCGCCGTGTTGGTGCGACAGGAAATTATTTTATTTGTTATGGGAGGGGTTTTCGTCATGGAGACCATCTCGGTTATTTTACAAGTCGCTTCCTATAAATTGACTGGTAGACGGATTTTTAAAATGGCTCCGATTCATCATCATTTTGAATTGAAAGGTTGGCCAGAGCCTCGGGTGATAGTGCGATTTTGGATTATTACCGTGGTATTGGTACTGATTGGCTTAGCTTCACTGAAAATTAGATAGTCGATTTTTAGTGAGGGAAAAGTATTCATGGACATTGATATAACTGGAGAAATTAAACGATTTGACTATCGGCTAAAAACTTTAGTGCTAGGTTTAGGCAGTAGCGGATATTCCTGTATGGAATTTTTAACGACGAAAAACTGTCCTTTTGATATTTGTGATACGCGTCCTGTCCCTCCGAATATTGAAAAGTTAAGAAAGGAATTTCCGCAACAAAATGTGCGATGTGAGCCTATAACCATAGAGCTGTTGGAGCAATATCAACAGGTGATTGTTAGTCCGGGGATATCTATCCGACAATCAGCGTTTAGTGCGTATCTGGCGCTGGATAGATTACTGATAGGTGATGTGGAGTTATTTGCTCAAGAGTTGAGCAGTTTACATGAGTTGAATGATTGTCAGACTAAAGTCGTTGCCATTACCGGTTCCAACGGAAAAAGTACCGTGACTACGATGGTTGAACACATTGCTCAACAGGCAGGTTTAAAAGCCTTGGCAGGAGGTAATTTGGGCTTGCCAGTGTTGGATATGTTAAAGACCGAGGTAGATATTTATGTATTGGAACTTTCCAGTTTCCAGTTGGAAACTTTGTACAGTTTAACGACGGAAAGTGCGGTGGTGCTGAATATCTCAGAAGATCATATGGATCGTTATGATGATTTGATGGATTACCAAGCGGTAAAAGAAAAGATATATCGCAATTGTAGAATTAAAGTGTTGAATTTAGATGAACCGTTATCTGAAAAATATCAACATGATGACGAGAATAGTAGGCTCGGTTTTACGATGAACAAACCGCAGCAAGGACAGTTTGGACTAATAGAGAATGGCCGTGAAATTTATCTGGTAAAAGCTGAAGATCAGGTAAATATAAACATAATGAGTTCTCAAGAACTAAAAGTAAAAGGTCGGCATAATATAGCGAATGCCTTGGCAGCCATGGCTTTATTGAATAGTTGGAAAATACCGACGAATATCTTGAGGGCCGCATTAAAAAGTTATAAAGGATTACCGCACCGTTGTGAATGGGTACGGGAAGTAAATGGTGTGACTTTTTTCAATGATTCTAAAGGAACTAATGTCGGAGCCACCATCGCTGCGATTAACGGTTTTGATGAAGATTTGATACTAATCGCTGGTGGACAGGGCAAAGGTGCCGATTTTAGGGAACTGGCCGTCGTAGTGCGAGAGAGCATAAAAACGGTTTTGTTGTTTGGTGAAGATGCTAAATTGATCGACATAGCAATTACAGAAAGTGGAAGTGATGGTGAACCAGTATTAGAAGTGATGCAAGTTGAGAATTTGCATCAAGCGGTTAATCTGGCATATGAGTATGCACAACCAGGTATGAATGTTTTGTTTTCTCCAGCCTGTGCTAGTTTTGATCAATATAAAAACTTCATTGAACGTGGTGAAGATTTTATAAAGTGGGTAAAGGCTTTGGAATGAATTAAACATGGAGGTGATACGATTAACTAATAAGATGGTGTTTCCATAATATGGCGACGGACTATGCAATAGATAACTCTGTAAAAATGCCTAAGAAGTCGGTTGAACGATTGCTGGATCCTTGGGTTTTGGGGATAAGTGTCTGTTTGTTGCTGATTGGATTGGTAATGGTCGCTTCGTCATCGATATCCATTGCAGACCGTTTAAATGGTCAGCCTTTTTATTTTTTATATCGGCAGATGATTGCAGCAGGAATTGGAATTATCTTGGGTATCGCAGTCGTGTTTACACCACTAAAATTGTGGCAAGAATACGGTCCCTACTTGTTGGGGGCTGGTATTTTATTGTTGATGTTAGTGTTGGTTCCGGGAGTGGGAAAATCGGTCAACGGTAGTTATCGTTGGATTCCTCTGGGAATTTTTAACCTACAGGTATCGGAAGTTGTAAAACTAGTGTTTGTGGTTTATTTAGCAGGATTTTTAGTACGTAAACATGAGCTAATTAGGACTACTTATAAGGGATTTTTATTTCCCATGGGTATTCTGATGCTAGTGGCTTTGTTGTTATTAATGGAGCCAGATCTTGGTGCTACAGCGGTCATCTTTGCAACAGCGTTGGGAATGTTGTTTATTGCTGGAGTGCCGTTACTGATTTTTGTGTTATTAACATTATTAGTGTTTGCTGCCGGGATATTGTTGGTAATTATGGAACCGTATAGAGCGGAACGGCTAAAAGCTTTTTTAGATCCTTGGGCTGACCCTTTTAATACTGGATTCCAATTGACTCAGTCGCTTATGGCACTGGGGCGGGGTGATTGGCTTGGCTCGGGATTGGGTAATAGTATTCAAAAGTTATTTTATTTACCGGAAGCTCACACCGATTTTATATTTGCAGTGTTGGCTGAAGAATTGGGAATGCTTGGAGCGATTGCCATAATTGCTTTGTTTTTGGCCTTGGTTTGGCGAATTTTTTATATTGCGATGCAGGCATACCAAGTAAAAAAATTATTCGAGTCCTATTTATTATTTGGATTTGGTATTTGGATAAGTGTACAAGCTTTTGTCAATATTGGCGTAAACATGGGGGTTTTACCCACTAAAGGATTAACTTTACCGCTGATTAGTTATGGTGGTAGCAGTATTTTAATTATGTGCGTGGTTATCGCGTTGATTTTAAGGGCTGAACATGAGTTGCGCTTTAAAAAGCCTCTACATTTTTCAGTCCTGCTCTTTAACAATAAAAAACAGAAGAATCGGAAATAATGACGACGGTATTAATCATGGCAGGTGGTACCGGTGGTCATATTTTTCCGGCTCTAGCGATTGCTGATGAATTGGCTGGTCGTGAAGTAAAGATAGTCTGGTTGGGTGCTAAAGGTGGAATGGAAACCAAAATAGTACCTAAGCACAATTATCAGTTGGAAACCATTTCGATTACTGGTTTACGAGGGCAAAAGTTAATCACCACCTTATTAATACCCTGGCGATTATCATTAGCGCTATGGCAAACCTGGAAGATCGTAAGGCACATACAGCCAAATATGGTTATTGGATTAGGTGGTTTTGTGACTGGTCCGGGCGGTTTGGTCAGTTGGTTGCTTGGAAAACCGTTGGTAATTCATGAGCAAAATGGTGTGGCTGGTTTAACCAATCGATTGCTCAGTCGAATCGCAACCAGAGTGTTAACCGCTTTTCCCAATGCATTTCCGGCTAGCGCTAGTAAATTAGTGGGAAATCCGGTACGTCAGGATATTTCTGAAATTGACGAACCTACAAAGCGCTTTAACAACCGTCAAAATAGCACTGAGCTTAATATCTTGGTTGTAGGCGGTAGTTTAGGGGCGTTGCGTCTAAATGAAGTTGTTCCTGATACGATGCAGCTTGTGCAAAAACGGTTAGGCGAAAAAGATTACTCAGGACAATTTAAGCGCTTTTGTATTCGTCACCAGAGTGGTAGGAACAAAGCAAAGCCACTACAGGATAAAATCCTGGCATTGGGATTATCAAAGGATAATTCTGGTTCTGTTATTGAATATCAAATAACGGAATTTATTGATGATATGGCAGAAGCTTATCAGTGGGCTGATATTGTTATTTGTCGGGCTGGAGCATTAACGATAAGTGAGCTCAGTATGGTCGGTATTGGTTCAATTTTGGTGCCATATCCTTTTGCGGTAGACGATCATCAAACTGTAAATGCCAAGTATTTGGAAAGTGCTGGAGCAGCTTATCTTGTAGCCCAAGAAGAATTGGTACCAGCATGTTTGCAAAAAATATTATTGGCTTTGAGCGGAGAGCGATTGCTGGATATGGCAGTCAAAGCCAAGTCCTTGGCCTGTCCTGATGCAACAAGGGATGTCGCTGATATAAGTATGGGATTGATTGCTGAAAAATGACTGAGTAAAGTGAAAAATATGCAAAAAACATCAGACAAAAAAATTGTTGAACAACAGGCTGATTCAGTACTTAAATTTAGCAAAATGCCAATGGGAAAAATTCGTCATATCCATTTTATAGGAATAGGCGGTTCCGGTATGAGCGGTATAGCAGAGGTAATGCTCAACCTTGGTTATGAAATCAGTGGCTCTGATCTAAGTGCTGGGCGAGTTACAGAATATCTGCAAAAGTGTGGAATACGGATAACTATCGGACATAAGTCATCCAATATCGAACAAGCTGACGTGGTGGTTAAATCAACCGCGATAAAGGACGATAATCCAGAAGTTGTCGAGGCAAGGAAAAGACGTATTCCGGTGATACCTAGAGCTGAGATGCTGGCTGAAATAATGCGTTTTCGTTATGGAATTGCTGTGGCGGGGACGCATGGAAAAACTACCACAACCAGTTTGGTAGCGAGTATTTTGGCACAGGCAGATATGGATCCAACCTTCGTTATTGGAGGTAAATTAAATAGCGCCGGTACCCATGCGCGCCTTGGAGACAGTCCTTATTTGGTGGCTGAAGCGGATGAAAGTGATGCTTCATTTCTGCACTTACAGCCGATGATATCGATTGTGACGAACTTGGAAGAAGATCACATGGATACCTATGGTGGTGATTTTCGTAAGTTGGAAGACACTTTTATCGAGTTTTTACATCAATTGCCATTTTATGGTTTGGCGGTGTTATGTATCGATGATGAAAATATTGTCAATATTGAAGAAAGGGTGTCGCGTCGAATTAGTAGTTATGGGATAGAAAATAACAAGGCCGATATACAAGCTTTTGAGTTGCAACAAAATGAACTAAAAACCTCATTTAAGGTTAAGTTGAAAGGGGAAGCCGAAACATTTCCAGTGACCCTAAATATGCCGGGTAGACATAATGTATTAAATGCCTTGGCTGCGATAGCTGTGGCAAATGAATTAGGGATTTCAGTTAATGTGATACAAGAAGCTTTGCAGAAATTTCAGGGAATTGGTCGACGCTTTCAAGTGTATGGTGAATTACCTTGCACTAATCATGGCAAAGTATTAATGGTGGATGATTATGGACATCATCCCAGTGAATTGGCGGTAACGATAGAAGCTATCCGGGAGGGATGGGGAGAGAGGCGATTAGTCGTGCTTTTTCAGCCTCATCGTTATAGTCGAACTCGGGATTTATACGAGGATTTTGTACACGTTCTGAATCGAGTCGATCAACTGTTGTTATTGGAGGTTTATCCGGCTGGAGAGTCGCCTATACCAGGAGCCGATTCTAGGTCGCTATGTCGCTCGATTCGTAACTTAGGACAACTCGATCCGGTGATGGTTCAGGATATCGATGAACTTCCGGAATTATTGAAGAATTTATTACGTGATGGAGATATTTTATTGACTATGGGCGCTGGCACGATCGGTAGTTTGGCAGCCTCATTACCGCAAACTATGGAAGATATTAAGCGCTAAAATGTCTTCGGGAGTGGAAATAAAAAACGAATTTTTGAAAGTGGCCGGGAAAGAGTACGATATTCGTGGAATTTGCGGACAAATTTCGATTAATGAAAGTTTGAGCAGACACACGACTTGGAAAATCGGCGGACCGGCTAAAATATATTATCGGCCGGGAAGCATTAAAGACTTACAAAAATTTATAAAAACTTTTGCCCAGGAGATAAAAATCGTATGGCTTGGGTTAGGGAGTAATGTATTAATTCGCGATGGCGGTATTGACGGGATTGTAATTAATCCGCTGGGATGTATGAATAACATTGAATTGTTAACTATGCCGCAAGAATCGGGAAACCAATTGGAGGAGAGAGAGCAATTGGTTAGTGTTGAGGCTGGAGCGACTTGCAGTAAGTTCTCTCGCACTATGGCAGAGCACGGTTTGTATGGATCGGAGTTCTTATCCGGTATTCCCGGTACAATTGGTGGTGCAATCGCAATGAATGCAGGAGCATTTGGTGGTGAATGCTGGGAATATATAGAAGCGGTAGAAAGCATCGATAGTCATGGCGTAATAAGGCGCAGGGAAAAGCAGGAATATGATATTGCTTATCGCAGTGTAAAGCTTAAGGAGTTTGATAATTTACCGCAGCGGAATTTATTGGAGTGGTTTACAAAGGGATATTTTCGGTATTCGAAAGACGATTCTAAGGTAAAGGAATCAAAACAGAAAATTCGGCAATTGTTGGAAAAACGTAATTTGAGTCAGCCGATTAAATTTGCCAATGCTGGCTCAGTATTTAAAAATCCTCCAGGGGATTATGCAGCCCGATTAATTGAAGCCTGCGGATTAAAAGGAATGACTATGGGAAAGGCCTGTGTTTCTGAAAAACACGCCAACTTTATTATTAACCAGGGTGGTGCAACGGCTGGTGATATAGAAAATTTGCTTTTATACGTACAGGATAAGGTAATAGAACGGTTCGGTATTAAGTTACTACCGGAAGTGCGAATATTGGGTGAAAGAGTTTAGTCGAGATGTCTCGTTATAGTGGGATTGCAGTGGTTTTAATTATTGTTGCTTTGTTGGTTTACGGAGCTGCTTATTGGTTGGCCAAACCGGAAACACTGCCTATCGCAAAAATTGTGTTGATGACTAAGCTCAATGAACAGGATGCGGTACATTTACAGAATGTGGCTAGTCAGGCTGTAGATGGTGGGTTTTTTAGTTTGAATTTGAAGCGTTTTAGAAAAAAAATTGAAAGTTTACCATGGGTAGAGTCGGTATCCATTCGAAAAAAATGGCCGGACACTATTCAATTAACCATTAATGAACGGATTGCCATAGCACGTTGGGCAACCATAGATAATGAGTTTAAGCCTCCAGAGGAAAATAAACTTTGGAATAACAAGCAGTTAATCAGTAATAAAGGAGTGGTTTTTGAGGCATCGCTTAGTGCACGTCAATTGAAAAATTACCTTAGTTACGACTTATATATGGGGCCGGATGGTTTAGCTAAAAAAGTGTTGAAAAATTGTTTATTAATAGCAAAACGTTTAAAACAAGCTTCTCTGCAATTGGATGTCTGTGGTTTGGATAGACGCCGAGCATGGAGTGTTAAGTTGAAAGATGGTTTCAAACTGCGCTTGGGAAGAGAAAAGATAGAAGGGATTACAGTTCAACGGATTGATGATTTTGTTAAGGTGTACAACAACACCTTGAATAATTACTTAATGAGAATTGCGCATGTAGATATGCGCTATACCAATGGTTTTACCGTGGGATGGAAAGTGGCAACAAAAACTGAAATGACACAGGATCAGTAATAGGACGCATAAAATGACAAAAAGAAGCGAGAAAAATCTGATTGTTGGTTTGGATATCGGTACCTCCAAAGTGGTAACCATCGTTGCAGAAATTAATCCGACAGGTGAAATTGAAGTGATTGGAATGGGGGAACACCCGTCGCGAGGAATGAAAAAAGGCGTGGTGGTAAATATAGAATCCACGGTGCAATCGATACGTCGTTCCGTTGAAGAAGCCGAGTTAATGGCGGGGTGTGAAATCCATAGCGTTAATGTCGGTATTGCCGGTAGCCACATTTCCAGTCTGAATTCACACGGGATGGTGGCAATCAAAGATAAAGAGGTTAGCGAAGAAGATGTGGAACGGGTTATCGACGCAGCACGAGCGGTCGCTATTCCGGCTGACCAAAAGATACTGCATATACTGCCACAGCAGTTTTTAATCGATGAACAAGATGGTATTCGCGAACCGGTGGGAATGTCCGGGGTTCGATTGGAAGCTAAGGTTCATATGGTAATGGGGGCGGTTAGCGCGGCCCAGAATATTATTAAATGTATCCACCGTTGTAATTTGGAAGTGGAAGATATTGTATTGGAACAACTCGCCTCTAGTCATTCGGTGCTAACTGAAGATGAAAAAGAACTCGGGGTTTGTATTGTTGATATTGGCGGCGGGACGACTGATATTGCCATCTTGATTGATGGAGCGATTCGGCATACCAAAGTATTTCCGGTGGCAGGTGATCAAGTCACCAATGATATTGCCGTGGCTCTACGTACGCCGACCAAAAATGCCGAAGAGATTAAACGTAAATATGCTTGTGCTTTACGCCAGCTAACAAATGCGGATGAAACGATTGAAGTGTCTAGTGTGGGGGATCGCCCACCAAGACGTTTGGCTCGGCAAATCTTGGCTGAAGTGGTTGAGCCACGCTACGAAGAGTTATTTGGCCTGATCAAAGATGAATTACAACGTAGCGGTTTAGAGGAGTTATGTGCTGCAGGAGTTGTTTTAACCGGTGGAAGTTCAAAGATGGAAGGTGCTGTAGACCTAGCTGAAGAAGTTTTTCATATGCCAGTCCGTCTGGGAGTACCCCATGAACTGATAGGATTAACGGAAATGACTAAAGATCCGAGGTATGCGACAGGAGTTGGTTTATTGTTATTTAGTAAACAAAATCAACACCTTCACTCGTTTGATCAGGGAGTAAGCGGTGTAACAGGGTTGTTTTCAAGAATGAAACAGTGGTTTCAAGGTAATTTTTAATATTTGAATTATTTAAATATTAACCCGGGTTAGCCGGGAATGGTTTTTCGATTAAGTTGGTTGAAAAAAATAAGTAATAAATAAACAGGAGAAGCGGGAAATGTTTGAACTAGCAGATACAGTCAATGACCAAGCTGTAATTAAGGTTATTGGTGTGGGAGGCGGTGGCGGTAATGCCGTCGAGCACATGGCGGAAAGTAATTTGGATGGTGTGGATTTTATTTGTGCTAACACCGATGCACAGGCCTTAGCCAATACTAAGGCTAGAACCGTATTGCAATTGGGTAATACCATTACTAAAGGTTTGGGGGCAGGAGCAAATCCGTCCATTGGCAGAGAGGCAGCGATTGAAGATCGTGAGCGTATTGTTGAGGTGATTGAAGGAGCTGATATGCTTTTTATCACCGCAGGAATGGGCGGTGGAACCGGTACCGGTGCAGCACCCATAGTAGCCGAAGTAGCGAAAGAAATGGGTATCTTAACCGTTGCGGTAGTAACTAAACCTTTCCCTTGGGAAGGAAATAAGCGCATGGAAGCTGCAGAATCAGGAATTCTGGAATTAAAACAGTATGTGGATTCTCTGATTACTATTCCAAATGAAAAGTTACAAGCGGTATTGGGTAAAGGTACAAGCTTGTTGGATGCGTTTAAAGAAGCTAATAATGTTTTGTTAAATGCGGTCCAGGGGATTGCCGAACTGATAACTCGTCGAGGCTTAATCAATGTCGATTTTGCAGATGTACGGGCGGTGATGCAGGAAATGGGCGTGGCAATGATGGGAACCGGTAGTGCCATTGGCGATAATAGAGCCAGGGAGGCAGCCGATAAAGCTATTTCCAGTCCATTATTGGATGATGTTAACATGGCTGGAGCAAAAGGTATCTTGGTTAATATTACGGCCGGGATGGATATGTCTATCGGTGAATTTGAAGAAGTGGGTAACGCCGTTAAGGAATTTGCTTCAGACAATGCTACGGTGGTAGTTGGTACTGTAATTGAACCGGAAATGAGTGGTGAGATGCGAGTAACGATTGTTGCCACGGGTATTGGCCGTGATGATGCAAAATCGGAAATGACTTTAGTGAGCAATACAGAGAAGCCAACTGCGAGCGTTATTCAAGATGAACATATTGATGAGCCTATTGAACGAGTTTTACCTCAAAAACAGGTAGCAGGTGGTGATGTTGTTGTTTCTGGTAATGATAGTAGTGATATGACTTATCTGGATATTCCGGCTTTTTTACGTCGTCAAAATGACTAAATAACTAGCCGTTGTACCCTTCTCCAGAGTAAGCACCGAAGCTTCTGTTTCGGTGCACGCTGGCTCTCGCCGTATTGATTTTCCCTGACAAATCGTTTTCAGTTTTCCTGTAAGCTTTAATTTCCCCTTTGCGACAAAAAAATCTTTTTATCTGACATTCTATAGGACATTTTTGATGACTATGTTATCATTTTGCGTTTTTATGGCTGCCACAAATTGTTTTATTTTATGGATATCGTGAAAAACGCCTTTATGTAAGGATTGGCATTGAATCAAGTTTGTGCAATTTATGACAGGAATTTTCCAAGCTAGCTTTAACTCTATATTACTATTAAAAGTCATTGGTATTGATAAACATTACTATTGAAGGTTTGAAGAGCCTTTAATATAATGGCAAGCAGTAATAATTGGGGTTGGGTGAGTTGCCTTCATCCTGTCATTCGTCAATTTGAGTAGTTTGAACGGTTTATTATGATAAGACAACGCACTTTAAAAAACGTTATTAAAGCCACAGGTGTAGGTTTACACTCTGGAGAAAAGGTCTATTTGACATTACGTCCGGCAGCAATCGATACCGGTATAATATTCCGTCGAGTGGATCTTGACCATGTGGTGGAAATTCCCGCTCGAGCTGAATACGTTGGTGATACAACTCTATCAACCACTTTGATTCGCGATGGTGTGCGAATCTCTACCGTCGAACATCTCCTTTCCGCAATGGCAGGAATGGGGATTGACAATGCCTATGTTGACATTAGCGCTCCGGAAGTTCCTATTATGGATGGCAGTGCCGGTCCTTTTGTATTTTTATTACAGTCGGCGGGTATTATCGAACAAAACGCCGCTAAGCGGTTTATCCGTATCAAGCGTTCGGTTTATGTTGAAGATGGTGATAAATGGGCTCGCTTTGAACCCTATGACGGTTTTAAAGTGTCATTTATGATCGACTTCGATCACCCTGTTATTAATCGTGGTGAACAATACGCTGAAATAGATTTTTCATCGACATCTTTCGTTAGAGAAGTAAGCCGTGCCAGGACGTTTGGTTTTATGAACCAGTTGGAGCATTTACGCGCCAATAACCTAGCACTAGGTGGCAGTCAGGAAAATGCCATTGTCATGGATCAGTACCGTATTCTTAATGAAGATGGATTGCGTTACGATGATGAATTTGTAAAACATAAAATTCTTGATGCAATTGGAGATTTATACTTGCTCGGCTGCAGTTTAATCGGTGCCTTTAGTGCTCATAAAGCAGGGCATGCGCTTAATAATAAGTTGTTACGGGCTCTATTGGCGGAGCAGGATGCTTGGGAAGAGATCTCTTTCGCCGATGAAGGATTGTCCCCCATCTCTTTTGCAAAAACTATCTCTGCCATGACTTAGTCATTGGACTTTTTATTCTTGGATTTTATATGTCCGGCAAGCTTATTTAGTGCATTGCGCAAGGCCTGTTCTTCCGGGTCTTCACCTAAGCTATCGGAAAACTCAGAAAGTATTTGGGCACTTTCATCTGAGTAGAAGTGGATAGTATTGCTTTGCAGCGAACTGAGAACCGAATTGACTTGGGAAGCTGGAGTAACTTTTAGTTTTATTGACGCCAATTGAGTAAATGCAGGGTGTCGCTGTAAGTTATCTTGCAATTGGGGTAATAAATAACGAAGTTTGGAAGCGAGTAATTGCTCTTGGGTACCCAATAGTAATTGCTGGTTTTGATAGCTTAGGACGAATACTGAATCTTGAAACTCTAATGGAAGAAAGTTAGCGATGATTTTACTCCAACGCTTTAATTGCTGATTTTTATTGTGTAGGGATTGCAAGATATAAGCATCATCAAAACCACCGGATGTTTTAGGGTATTTGTTTTTCATCATATTAAATTAACACATCTGCTTTAAGCTATCCATTTATGGTTTTTGATAAGCTTAGGTATTATTACTGACATGTAATTTATAAATAACTAAAATAATGACTTATGAATTTAATTATTGTTAATAAATCGGGAACCAGGGCAAAAAATGTCGCATTATCTCCTTTTTTACTGGGTTTTTTAGTGCTTTTAATAACTATTGCCTTTGTCTCTCTGGCTTATACCATTACCCATTTTAATAAAAACAAGAATAACCTGAATATATCCCAGCCACTTCCTTCAAATCTCTCCGGTGATGATCAGCTTTTAGCCCTTTTAGAACTGCAACGACAAGAATTGCAACAGACTAAATTATTGGCAACGAGTCAAGTGGAAGCTCTGTCCTTAAGAGTTGCCAAAATGCAAGCACAGATGATGCGCTTGGATCAATTGGGTAGTAAATTAGTTAAGGTGGCAAAATTAAATAAAAAGGAATTTGATTTTAGTAAAGCACCTGCTATAGGTGGCCCTGAAACAATTAATTTGCCGGAAATAGAAGCCCGAATAGCTGCCGTTTTAAAGGAGCTAGAAAACAAAGAGAACCAGTTGAGTGTAATCGAAACTTTAATTGAACAGCGGATGACTGCTAATTTACAAAAACCGACAGGTAAACCAGCGGAAAAAGGGTGGATCTCTTCCTACTTTGGAAAACGTAAGGATCCCTTTACCGGGCGATCTGCGGTGCATCGAGGTATTGATGTAGCCGGAAAGGAAGGTGCTAAAATTATAGCCACCGCTCATGGTGTGGTGACCTGGGCTGAAGAACGTTCCGGTTATGGAAAACTCATTGAAATTGATCACGGTAATGGCTTAATAACTCGCTATGGTCATTGTGAAAGTATAGATGTGCAGGTAGGACAACAGATTGAACAGGGTGATGCGCTCGGCAGCATAGGTTCAACAGGACGATCTACCGGCCCTCATATTCATTATGAAGTAATAAAAAATGGAGTAAAAATTAACCCGTTAAAATACGTACGTCAAAAGCGGGTGGCATTAAATCTCCAATAAAATCGACGAGAATGGCTGTTTCTCGAAGATTCCTTTCTAACCCCTCAAAAAAGGTTCTTTTCTTTAATGGGAATTCATTTAAAACATTTCCATTAAGAGCCTAATTTGGGATAATAAGCCCTCTTTTTTTAGAATCTAAAAATCATGGTTGCAAATATATTTAAAAAGCTTTTTGGCAGTAGGAATGAACGGGAAGTCAAACGCCTCGCTAAGGTGGTCAGACAGATCAATGCATTAGAGGATGAGTTGGCTGCGTTGTCGGATGAACAACTTACGGCTAAAACGACGGAATTTAAGAAGCGTTTGGTAGATGGTTCCACACTTGATGACATCTTGGTAGAGGCATTTGCGGTGGTTCGCGAAGCGGGCAAGCGGGTAATGAGCATGCGCCATTTTGAGGTTCAGCTTATCGGTGCCATGGTTCTTAATCACGGTAAGATTGCTGAAATGCGCACCGGGGAAGGTAAAACCTTGATGGCCACTTTAGCCGTATACCTCAATGCCTTGACTGGTAAGGGGGTTCATGTCATTACCGTAAACGATTACTTGGCAAAAAGAGACGCTGAATGGATGGGGCAACTATATGGTTTCCTTGGTCTCTCGACGGGCGTGATCTTATCCGGCCAAAGCCAGGATGAAAAGCAGCAGGCCTATGCGGCTGACATTACTTATGGAACCAATAATGAATTTGGTTTTGATTATCTACGCGATAATATGGCTTTTTCTAAAGAAGAAAAAGTCCAGCGCGGTTTAAATTTTGCCATCGTCGACGAGGTGGACTCGATTCTAATCGACGAAGCTAGAACTCCCTTAATTATTTCAGGGCCAGCAGAAGACAATTCAGTCATTTACGGCCAGATTAACCAATTAATTCCCCAACTAAAACAACAAGAATTTGTCGAAAAATTAGAACCGGATGAAGAAGAACCTGAAGGTGATTTTTCGGTTAATGAAAAAGATAAACAAATATTGTTGAGTGATGCAGGCCATCAAAAAGTTGAAGAATTATTAACTGAAGCGGAACTTCTGGGAGAAGGACAAAGTTTATACGACCCTTCTAATATTGTCTTAATGCATCATGTTAATGCTGCTCTGCGTGCCCATAATCTCTTTACTAAGAATGTCGATTATATCGTCAGTAATGGCGAGGTGGTGATTGTCGATGAATTTACCGGACGAACCATGCCTGGTCGTCGTTGGTCGGATGGTTTACACCAGGCTGTTGAAGCCAAAGAAGGCGTTCAAGTACAACTGGAAAACCAGACTCTGGCTTCCATTACCTTTCAGAATTACTTCCGCCTGTATGACAAGTTATCTGGTATGACCGGTACAGCTGATACGGAAGCCTTCGAATTCCAACAGATATATGGTTTAGAAGTTATTGTTATTCCGACAAATAAGGATATGGTTAGGGATGATAAAGGGGATCTGATTTATCTTACTCAAGAAGAGAAATACGACGCCATTATTGATGATATCCGTGATTGCCAAAAACGAGGACAACCCGTTCTGGTCGGTACGGCATCTATTGATGTCTCGGAAATTTTAGATAACAAACTGACCGAACGAAAAATCGCTCATGAAGTTTTAAATGCTAAACAACACGCCCGTGAGGCAGATATTATCATACAAGCTGGACAGCCTGGTGCAGTAACCATCGCCACCAATATGGCCGGTCGCGGAACCGATATAGTTTTGGGTGGGAATGTTGAAGCGGAAATCACTAAACTGGATAATCCCTCTGAAGCTGTTGTTGAAGAGATGCGCTCTTCCTGGAAAAAGCGTCATGAAGAAGTCTTAGCCAATGGTGGCTTGCATATAATCGGTACCGAACGTCACGAATCGCGTCGTATTGATAACCAATTGCGTGGCCGTGCCGGACGTCAGGGTGATCCAGGCTCGTCACGTTTTTACCTATCGATGGAAGATACCCTGATGCGAATTTTTGCCTCTGATAAAATCAGTGGTTTAATGAAAAAGTTGGGTATGGAAAAGGGCGAAGCGATTGAGCACCCCTGGGTTTCCAAGTCCATTGAAAATGCTCAACGTAAGGTGGAAGGGCATAATTTCGATATTCGTAAGCAGTTGCTGGAATATGACGATGTTGCCAATGATCAACGTAAGGTTATCTATCAGCAACGTGCTGAATTGATGGCTGTGGAGGATATTTCCGATACCCTTCAAGAAATTCGTGAAGACGTTCTGAATACTGTGATTGATCAGTTTATACCACCTCAGAGTTTGGAAGAACAATGGGATGTATCTGGCCTGGAAGAGAACCTTAAGCAAGAGTTTGCTTTGGAGCTGCCTGTGCAACAGTGGTTAAAAGACGATGATGATTTACACGAAGAAACGCTACGTGAAAGAATAGTCCAGGAATTAGTTAATGAAAGCCTAAGACGCGAAGAGAAAATTGGTGCCGAATCCATGCGTAGGGTTGAAAAAGGTGTCATGCTACAGGTATTGGATGGTCTTTGGAAAGAACATCTGGCCTCTATGGATTATTTACGCCGGGGTATTCATCTGCGAGGCTATGCGCAAAAGAATCCTAAGCAGGAATATAAGCGCGAATCGTTTGAGCTATTTACCGATCTATTAGATCGAATTAAATACGATGTTATTGCCTTTTTGTCCAAACTGCAATTTGTGGAAGAACAAGAAGTTGCTCAATTTGATGAACATCCTGAACAGCAGATGGAATTCCAGCACGAAGAGGTGAATGCCTTGGATAACGGTCCTGCCGAACCGGAAGCCGATGAAAAAGCCCATCAACCTTTTGTTAGAGATGGACAAAAAGTGGGTCGAAATCAGCCTTGTCCTTGTGGCAGTGGTAAAAAATATAAGCAATGTTGTGGCAAATTACAGTAATTAAAATTTAAAAATGACGTTGCCAAAAATGTATCCCATTTCCGGACTTCAGCTAGGAATCAGCTGTGCTGGTATAAAGGTTGAAGGTCGTAAAGATTTGACCCTTATTAAAGTAGAACAAGGTAGCACCATGGCTGGTGTTTTTACTCAAAATGCTTTTTGTGCCGCACCGGTTCATATATGTAAACAGCATCTATCGGAATTTGATAATAAGGATGATTTTTATCTGTTAATCAATACTGGTAATGCTAATGCTGGCACTGGTCAACAGGGATTTGATGATGCTTTTCAGTGTTGTCAGGCTGCTGCCGATGCAACTGGTCTGTCTAGAGTCCAGGTTTTTCCATACTCGACAGGGGTGATTGGAGAAGACCTTCCGGTTGCTAAAATAGTTGCCGGAATTCCAGCTGCGCTAAACGATTTATCCGAGGATAATTGGGCTAATGCGGCACAAGCTATAATGACGACCGATACGGTACCCAAAGGTATTTCGAGACAGATTCAACTGCAAGGACGGACGGTGACCATTACCGGGATTAGCAAAGGTTCCGGAATGATTCGGCCGGATATGGCTACCATGCTGGCCTATATTGCTACCGATGCCAAAATCTCCGATGAATTATTGGCTAAACTATTACAAAATGCAGCTGAACAATCATTTAATCGTATCAGTGTTGATGGCGATACTTCGACTAATGATTCCTGTATGTTAATCGCTACCGGAAAGAGTGCTGAAATTGACGCTCTATCGGCAGATGAACAACAGCAGTTTGTAACGGCTCTAAACGAAGTGTTTGAACAATTGGCCAAGGCTATCGTAATCGATGGAGAAGGGGCGACCAAATTAATTACCATTCAGATCAATCAGGGAAAAGGTCAACAGGAATGCTTGGATGTTGCCTATACTATTGCACACTCCCCTTTGGTTAAAACGGCTTTTTTTGCCAGTGATCCCAATTGGGGTAGAATATTGGCTGCCGTTGGACGCAGTGGCATTAGTGACCTGGACTTGGAAAAAATTGAGATATTCCTGGATGATGTTTGCATCGTTAGTCAAGGTGGTAAAGACATACATTATCGGGAACAAGATGGCCAAAGGATAATGGACCAGGAACAAATTACTATCCGTATTGACCTGGCCAGGGGAAATGAAAGCGCCCAAGTTTGGACTTGTGACTTCTCCTATGATTACGTAAAAATTAATGCTGAATATCGTACTTAGCTAAAATGACGAATGTCGTGCATGTTGCTGTCGGTGCTATTCGACGCCAAGGGAAAATTTTAATTGCTAAACGTCCTGAGCATGTCCATCAGGGTGGCTGTTGGGAGTTTCCGGGTGGAAAGATTGAAGCTCAGGAGAGTGTAGAACAGGCATTAATTAGAGAATTGAAAGAGGAACTTGATATCGAACCTCAAAATTTTTCTCCTTTAATTCAAATTCCCTTTCGATATCCGCAAAAACAAGTTTTGTTAGATGTCTATTGTATCGATAAATTTATTGGTGATCCTAAAGGTTTAGAAGGACAGCCGATTCAATGGGTTGACCAGAAAGATTTGGGAAAGTTTCAGTTTCCTCCTGCTAATCACGCTATTCTTAGTGCATTGTCGTTACCACAATTTTATATGATCACTCCGGCATCGGTTGGTAAAGACTTTTTACTAAAGTTGGAAGAGAGTTTTAAAATGGGGATCAGCCTGTTTCAACTGCGACACCAAGAAATTATCACAGATTTCTTACTCGACGGTATTTTGGGACTCGTGGAAGAATATCATGTTGCTATGCAAATCAATAGCAATAGCTGGGAAAAATATTTAACTCGGCGACAACGAAATCGACTCTTGGCACAGCATAAAAATGATTGTCCAATTGGCTTTCATCTGACCTCTCGGGACCTACAGGGGCGAAAGGATTATTCTGAGCTTTGCGGTTTACAATCTGCTTCTTGTCATACGCTTGATGATATTGACTTGTCTAATCGGCGACAGATGGACTTTGTCGTTGTTTCTCCCGTTGCAATAACAAGCTCTCATCCACAACAGTCTCCGCTGGGTTGGGAAGGTTTTAAACAACTTTGTCAAGATGCACAATTGCCGGTTTATGCATTAGGGGGGATGAAAAAAAACGATTTGGGTTCAGCATCTAGAGCCGGTGCTCAGGGCATTGCTGCAATCTCCGGATTATGGGGGAATATAACAGATGTTTAAAAACCGTATACTATCCATGCTGATATTAAGTGGTATTTTAATTCTGGTTTTGAGTACTATTGGTGATTTTGATGAAGTTATAAATCAAGTCGGTCAAGAGGAATTGGTTGAATTAGGAGCAATGAACAATTGTGATCCCGGTATAGCCATATGCAGCGTGGCTCAATTAATTGATAAAAAACCGATAAAGTTATCTCTAGGTTTTGATCAGGAACCTAAAAATGGACGAACTTTTCACATCAATCTCAAGGTAAAGGGAATCAATAAGCAGCAGATCCGGCGTGCTGAGATACATTTTCAACGAAATGATGGTGGCGCGCAAATTGAGCGTTTTAAATATCTTGGTGGAGCGAGTGAAATGGAATCTCGTTGGCAGGCTGAAGCTAATTTATTCGTTAACAAAGAACGTCGGGAAAATTGGCGGAGTTTGGTTAAAATCTCAACTCTAGAAGAAAAATTTACCGCTAGTTTTTTATTTATACTTCGTTCTGATTAGTACTATTTTGCTCTAATTCTTGTTGAGTAATTTCCTGGCCAGGGATTCGATGTTGTTCAGACGCCCAGGCACCCAAATCGATTAAACGACAACGTTCCGAACAAAAAGGACTCCAAGGCTTGGAGGATTGCCAATTATGCTCTTTTTTACAATTGGGGCAGGTAATGATCAGAGCCTTACTCATAATACGCAACAAGCCAGTTTAAAACTAATGTTTTCTGCGTATGGGACCGGACGTTCGTAATTTTCCGTGGTCATAAAGCGAACGCTAAAGCGATGCTTTCCGCCACTTAATTCGGCATAATAAAAACATTCAGGCTCTAAAAGCACCCGTATTAACTGTGCTGGAGAGCTGCTATCCAGACCTTGTTGATAAAATCCATCCTTGGCAGTTACCGACACTATGCTGGCACTTTCACGTAGATTTTTTAACAATATCTGCAAGGTACCATGATAGATGTCATAATGATTTAGCCAAATTTCCAGAGATTTAATCCGCTCTTCTGGTGGTAAGGTTAACCAATGATGATAGGCGGGAAGATCAAAATCACAGGTTCCTCCAGGTATGGATTCCCTTTGTCGAATCATCTTCAATAATTCATTACCCTTAAGAGGATCGGCATTGGGTGTACCGGTCATCAGTAATTGGTTTTTTTCATTTAAACTGGCTAAAGTTTGTTGTAGTATTTGTAGATCGATACCTTGGACTGAACTTAGGCCTTGGATAGCTTTTTTTTGCCGTTCTAACTCTTTGAGTAACTCTGTTCGTAAATCGATTCGAGCTAAGATATTGGATATTTCCAGAAGACTGGTAACAGTTGAACGACTATCCCATACTGAATAGCCTCTTAAGGAATAGAGAGTTTGCTGAAATAAAAACTCAAGACGAAGGAAAGTGCGTATTCTTTCATTAAGAGGTAATTCGTAAATGGTAAATTTTGACACTAAAAATCCCAATTGAGTTTAAAGTGTTTTCTCACTTTCTTAAAAATAGTACTGATAATAAAAGAATTATCCAGAAAATGATTAAACATAAATAAATAGTTTATATATTTTCTATTATCTGTTTGTCGGATGCAATAAAAACTCGATCTTTCTAGCGTTTGATTTGCACTTCCTATTCATTGTGAATATTCCCAACTATCCAAAATGGGGGTTATATTGAAGTACGGGGACTATGCTAAAGTATGGCCATTTTTAACTAATATAATCAAAAGGATAACAGGAAGATGAAGCTAATCTTATTAGGTGCTCCAGGCGCAGGTAAAGGTACTGTCGCAAAATTATTAACAAAAATCGATGGTTCGGTTCAGATTTCAACCGGTGATATCTTACGTGCAGCAGTTGCAGCCGGCACTGAACTTGGTAAGAAAGCTGAAGCCGCTATGAAAGCAGGTGATTTGGTTTCTGATGATTTAATCATGGGAATCATGAGAGAAAGACTTCAAGAAGACGATTGCAAAGTCGGATATCTTCTGGATGGTTTCCCACGTACTATTCCTCAAGCAGAAGCGTTGAAAACTTTGTTAGCGGATATGGGCGAAGAGTTGGATGCAGTGGTTAATATTGATGTACCACGCGATGTTATTTTAGATCGATTGACTACCCGTCGTACTTGTGAAGGTTGTGGTGCTATCTATAATGTTAAGTCCAATCCTCCTAAAGAAGAAGGCAAATGTGATAAATGTGGTGCTGCTGTTGTTCAGCGTGATGATGAAACTGAAGAAGCTATTAGTAACCGTCTTGATGTTTATAACGAAAAAACAGCTCCTTTGGCTGGATTTTATGAAAATGAAGGCATGTTATTGACTGTACAAGCAACTTCTAGTGATGCCGTTATTGATGCTGTTAAGCAAAAAATCGGTCTATAGTGATTGCGCCTGGGAAAAATCAGTTGCCATCTGTGGCGGCTCCATCTCGGCAGCCCTTTAACCTTGTAACTGCAGTTGACTTCGTAGCGAGGTTCACTTATGTGCCGAAGATTAAGGATTTTCTAGGTTGATGAGGGCCTCGATAACCATTGAGGCTCTAGCATTACTTTTTATACCTGCAAAAAATTCGTTTGGAATGAGATACGGAACTTTTTGTCTTTTCTTTAACATATAGAAAGCGCTATCACCATAAATACTCTATTCTGGCATTAACTTTGTAGCCGTTATATAATCGAGCCTTTTAACGGTATGGGACTCAGGTCATGAATAATCTGATCGAAGAGGCACAAAAATGTCTACTTATTGCAGATCCTGAGGAAAAAATAGCCTATAGCCTAGATGTGGTTGCTGCTTGGGAAAATGGACGCCTGGCAATTCCCGATGAAGGGATCGAGATAATTGTTAATGAGGTGGGGCGATTAGAAAAGCCACAACTGGTTGCTGCAGAGAAGGTTGGTAAGCGTGGATTTGGTTCGGAGAAACAACGGGCTTCTTTATTACATGCTTTAGCCCATATAGAATTGACCGCAATTAATCTTTCCTGGGATTCTATCTGTCGCTATCCCAATATGCCCAGAGAGTACTATGACGATTGGGTCAATACGGCAAATGATGAAAGCTACCATTTCTTAGCCTTAAAAAAACGTCTACAGGTATTGGGATTCGATTATGGAGACTTTCGTGCTCATAATGAATTGTGGGGAATGGCGGTAAAGACCGGTGCCAAACTCATGCATCGAATGGGCATTGTACATCGCGTGTTGGAAGCTCGGGCATTAGATGTGGTACCTGTTTCGGTAAAACGTTTCGATGCCATTAAAGATCTAGATACCGCTAAAGTTTTAATTACCATTGCTAATGATGAAGTTAATCATGTTGGGGCGGGTACTCGATGGTTTCGCTATTGCTGTCAACAGGAAAATGTGGATCCAGATAAAACCTTTTTTAGTTTGATTAGACAATATATGAAAGGTTATCCTAAAGGACCCTTTAATATTGAAGCTAGAAAAAAAGCCGGGTTTAGTCAGCATGAAATAGACTTGTTAAACCGATATGATCAGGAGTATCGTGAAAATAGATTGAAAAAACAGACTAACTGAATAGTTCGAGCCATTGTTCAATCCTTGTAACTTTATTCAATTAATATGGGCACAAGTGGTATGAAGCGAAAGCCAGGCTATACCTCTTTCGGAGTATGGTTTATATCCATGCATAATGTGTTAACTTATCTTGGAAAAATTTTCATAATAAAAAGCACAATCCATAGGAGAATAAGGTTAATGTTAGTTAAAGATGCAATGTGCAAAGATGTTAAAACTTGCGCACAAGATAGCTCTGTGAAAGACATTGCAACAACTATGTGCTTCAACAGAATTAGTGGCTTGCCGGTTGTGGACGGTGATCAATTAGTAGGAATCGTATCTGAAAAAGATGTATTATGTAGCATGTTTCCCGATATGAAGGATTTGGTAGATTCAGGTGCCAAACCTGACTTTGAAGAGATGGAAAACGACTATCTCGGTGTTTTGGATAAAAAAGTTTCCGACATTATGACCACGGTTGTGTCAACGGTAACACCAGATATGCCAATATTACGTGCTGCATCGATGATGTGGTTAAGAAAAATCCGCCGAATTCCTGTTACAGAGGGGAACAAGTTGGTTGGAATTTTAAGTATGGGAGATGTTCATAAATTGATTTTCCAGGAAACCCTTATGTCTCAAGGAAGTAGATAGTTAAGGTTGAATTGAATTTAATATGCCGGAAGAGAGAATCGGAGCTAAAAAATTTGTTGAATTAACCTATCAGATTAGTGATAAAAAAGGTGGAATTTTAGAGCGCGTGGATATCCCGATAAAATATATCCATGGCGTTGACGACGCTTTATTTCCACAGGTCGAAAAAGCACTAGTAGGATGTGCGGTTGGTGATAAAGTGAAAGTAACTTTATCGCCTCAGGAAGGATTTGGTGAGGTTGATCGCAGTTTACTTTTTACTGATGATATCAATAATGTCCCGGAGCAGTTCCGAAAGATCGGTGCCGTAGTGGAAATGCAAGATGAGCACGGCGAAGTAAAAAAATTTGTAGTTTCCAAAATGCGAAATGGAAAATTGACCGTGGATGGCAATCACCCTTTGGCCGGCAAAACTATTACATTTGATATCACTGTCGTTAATGTTCGAAATGCCTCGGCAGACGAATTGACATATGGTGTTACACAGAATTTCTCAACCGAGAACAGTACAGGTACATTACATTAAGAACATTGATCAATAGCGTTTACATGGTCGTAAAATCAAAGACGCAACTATATTGTGATAATTTTCTTGCACATGGGGACTTGGAAATTAAAAAAAATTGCGCAAAGTTAAAGATTGGTCTTCTTTGGCTTAATAAAGAATTTATTATTAAAAAATTAGGGTTTCATGGAAATGGCTTAGAATTATTTCTACGCGCTAAATTGGAAGTGAAAAGGATAGATAAATACAGTACGGACAACTTTCAATAGAGTGAATTTTCGTGAGACTCTGTAAAATCAGGAGAATTGAATGACTAAAAAAAATGCATTTTATGCCCAATCTGGTGGTGTCACAGCGGTAATTAACGCTTCTGCATGTGGTGTAATCGAAACGGCAAGAAAGCATAGCGACAAAATTGGCACTGTATACGCCGGTCGCAATGGTATTATTGGAGCTTTAACTGAAGAGCTAATCGATACCAGTAAAGAATCAGATGAAGATATTGCAGCATTGCGCCACACCCCTTCCGGTGGTTTTGGTTCATGCCGTTTTAAATTAAAAAGTCTGGAAGAAAATAAACGTGAATACGAACGTTTAATCGAAGTTTTCAAAGCCCATAATATCGGTTACTTTTTCTACAATGGTGGTGGTGATTCTGCAGATACCTGTTTTAAAGTATCGCAATTATCAGAGAAAATGGGATATCCCATCCAAGCTATCCATGTCCCTAAAACAGTTGATAATGATTTACCCATAACAGACAACTGCCCTGGTTTTGGTTCAGTCGCAAAATATATTGCGGTATCAGCTTTAGAAGCCAGTTTTGATGTTCGTTCTATGGCTAAAACATCGACTCAGATTTTTGTTTTAGAAGTGATGGGACGCCATGCAGGTTGGATTGCCGCTGCCGGTGGTTTGATAGAAGATCAAGGCATACCTGTCGTTATCTTATTCCCTGAAGTTGAGTTCAATCAAGAAAAATTCTTAGCCAATGTCAAAGCTAAAGTAGATGAATTCGGTTATTGTACTATCGTTGTATCAGAAGGTGCACATTGGCCAGACGGTAAATTCTTAGCAGAGCAAGGTACTCGTGATGCGTTCGGTCATGCTCAATTAGGTGGTGCCGCTCCAGTTGTCGCTAATTTGATTAAAGATGCTCATGGTTATAAATTCCATTGGGCGGTAGCAGACTATTTACAACGTGCAGCACGTCATTTATCTTCAAAATCTGATGTTGAACAAGCTTATGCAACTGGTAAAGCCGGGGTTGAATATGCCTTAGAAGGTGATAATTCAATTATGCCTGCAATCATTAGGACCTCTGATAATCCTTATCGCTGGGAAATCGGTAAGGCACCATTATCTGACGTAGCTAATGTAGAAAAGTTTATGCCAATGGACTTTATTACTGAAGACGGGTTTGGTATTACCGAAAAGTGTAAAGCCTATTTAAAGCCTTTAATTGACGGTGAAGACTATCCTCCATTTAAAGATGGTCTGCCTCAATATGTGGTGCTTAAAAATGAAGGGGTAGCGAAAAAACTACCTGACTTCGAAGTGTAAGACTTAAAAAAGGAGCTCTTAGTAGCTCCTTTTTTTTTGCAAATTTCTTTTAGAATATTAGAATTTAGTTAAATTTGACCTGAATCAAGGAGGTTTTGTCTTCTTTAAATTAACTATATTAAGTTTTTTCTTTAATTTGTTTTAAAAATGACTAGACGGGGTGTGTATGTCAAACGAAATAATGTTCTCTCTGGTTGCAGGGATTGCTGCAATTATCTACGGGGCCATGTCCATCAAGTGGGTTATGGCTAAGTCTATGGGTAATGATCGCATGGTGGAAATCGCCAGCGCGATACAAGAAGGTGCCAGTGCCTATTTGAATCGTCAATATAAAACCATTGGTATAGTGGGCATAGCCCTAGTTGCTATTATCGGCTTTTCTCCAATCGGTTGGGGAACTGCGATTGGGTTTGCCATTGGTGCAATATTATCCGGTGCTGCCGGTTATATTGGAATGAATATTTCCGTGCGTTCCAACTCGCGTACTGCTCAAGCAGCTAGTAATGGTATCGAAGAAGCTTTCCAGGTTGCTTTCCGCGGTGGAGCAATTACCGGTATGTTGGTTGTCGGATTAGCTATTCTTGGTGTCGCTGGTTATTACGCAATCTTGACTATGCAGGGCATGAACGATCAAGATGCAGTGCATGCTTTGGTTGGTCTGGCTTTTGGGGGATCATTAATTTCTATATTCGCACGTTTAGGTGGTGGGATCTTTACCAAAGGTGCTGACGTTGGTGCTGATATTGTGGGTAAGGTTGAAGCCGGGATTCCGGAAGACGATCCTAGAAACCCTGCAGTAATTGCCGATAACGTGGGTGATAATGTGGGTGATTGTGCCGGTATGGCTGCCGACTTGTTTGAAACCTATGCGGTAACCATTATTGCTACCATGTTATTAGGTTCTCTATTAGTGGGTACCACTGCATCGGTAATATTACCTCTGGTATTGGGTGGTGTGTCCATATTTGCCTCAATCGTGGGAACATATTTTGTTAAGATCGGTTCTGACGGAAAAATCATGAAGGCCTTGTATAAAGGTTTGATTGTTGCTGCCGTTATTTCTGCGGTTGCTTTCTATCCGGTAATCACTAAGTTACTGGGTACTTCAGTGACTATTTCAGGAGTTGCCGTTGCTTCTGCCAATATCTACTTTGCGGCATTGATTGGATTAGTCCTAACGGCTGCCATGGTGGTCATTACCGAATATTACACTTCAACCGATTTTTCTCCGGTTAGACATATTGCTGAAGCTTCGGTAACCGGTGACGGAACCAATGTTATTGCTGGTTTAGGTGTTTCAATGAAATCTACTGCAGCTCCGGTATTGGCAGTATGTGCTAGTATTTGGGGGGCATTTGAATTAGCCGGTTTATACGGTGTAGCGATTGCAGCAACCTCCATGTTATCTATGACCGGTATTATTGTTGCCTTAGATGCCTACGGTCCGATTACCGACAATGCCGGTGGAATTGCTGAAATGGCTGAACTTCCTGAAGAAATCCGTAATATTACCGATCCTCTGGATGCTGTTGGTAATACCACTAAAGCGGTTACCAAAGGATATGCTATTGGTTCTGCAGGTCTGGCTGCGTTGGTTTTATTTGCGGACTATACTCATAATCTAGATGCCTTAAGAGGCGGTCATATGTCCTTTGACTTATCCAATCACATGGTGCTCATTGGTCTACTAATTGGTGGCTTATTACCTTTCTTGTTTGGTGCAATGGCTATGGAAGCTGTAGGTCGTGCTGCAGGTTCGGTGGTAATCGAAGTTCGTCGCCAGTTTAAAGAAATGCCGGGTATTATGGATAAAACCGAAAAGCCTGATTATTCTAGAGCGGTTGACATGTTGACTATTGCGGCGATTAAAGAAATGATTGTACCTTCTTTATTACCCATTGCAGCTCCGGTTCTGGTTGGTATCTACCTTGGCCCACAAGCGCTTGGTGGTGTATTAATCGGTACCATCGTTACTGGATTGTTCGTTGCTATATCCATGACTACCGGTGGTGGCGCTTGGGATAACGCTAAGAAATATATCGAGGACGGTAATTTTGGTGGTAAAGGTTCTGATGCACATAAAGCAGCGGTGACCGGTGATACCGTAGGTGACCCATACAAAGATACCGCCGGTCCTGCCATTAACCCAATGATTAAAATCATTAACATTGTTGCATTAATGATTATTCCATTAATGTAAGTCACTCAATTTTAATGGGAAAAATCGAACATTACCACAGATTTACAGCATCTGCGGTAATCTCGTATCCTTATATGAAGACCCGATGTTGGTCAGCTTGAAAGGACTTAAAGCCCCGATTATTTGAAAATATTCGGGGCTTTTTTATTATCTGTAAGGTAAGCAGATCGTAAAGATTGTTCCTTTGCCAAGTTGCGAATCGACACTCATCCTGCCGCTGTGCTCCTGGGTAACGATGAAATAAGAGACAGACAGGCCAAGCCCTGTCCCTTCGCCTACCTGGCGGGTTGTAAAGAAGGGATCGAATACATGATTGCGTGTTACTTCATCCATTCCCGACCCATTATCTTCGACCTCGATGCAGGCCATTGCATCTCGCCTTAGGATTCTTAGCTTGATATGTGGAGACCCTTCAATTTGGTCACGCACGTATATCGCCTGCACCGCGTTGCGAAGAAGGTTGAGCAATACTTGTTGTATTTCTGATGCAATGCAATTTACTGCCGGTAATGTCGGGTCATATTCCCTTATAATCTCGATGGTGTGAAAGTCATACTTTTTCTTTAATTCATACTCCACTGTAGCCAGATCCAAAGCCTGCTCTACTAGTTGATTCAGCTGTTCGGGCTGTAGCTTTAACTCATCCTTACGTGCGAACTGAAACATGTTTTCAACAATTCCAGCGGCTCTTTCTCCGGAATTGCGGATACCTTTCAGGAAGTCCCCAATACCCCGCCGTTCAAAGTATGAATAGACTTTACTCAGATCGAGTCCTAATTCCTGAGCCGCTTTGTTGTTCTTTTCGAGATCCGGTGAGAGACGCCGTTCTATATTTTGTATCCCTTGCAAAATGCCGGCTAGAGGATTATTCAGTTCATGGGCCATGCCTGCTGCAAGCCCCCCAACCGACATCATCTTTTCCGTCTGCATTAATAGTTCCTGCATACGTTTGCGTTCGGTGCTATCCTGGATGATGGCAACAAAAACCGGTGGAGTTTCTTCAGACATTAACTGCAAGTGTACTTCTACGTTGTAGATAGTATGGTCCTTGCGTTGATGCACAGTTTCAAAAACGAGGATATCTTTTTCTCCATGACGCAGGGGAATTAAATGATTTTCAAAACTCTTGAGAGTAAATTCCGGCTTGATATCAATGGGAGTTAAGGCGCGAAGCTCTTTCATGCTGTAGCCCAGGTTGGTGCGAGCTCCGTGATTAACCTCGAGGAAATTCAGTGTGTCGGCATCGAATACATAGACCTCATTGAGCGAGCGCTCAACAATGCGCCCCAGTCGTGTTACCCGATTTTCAGTTAGTTTACGCTCGGTGATGTCTTGAAACATGCCTCTTAACTTGACGGTTTTGCCTTCGATTACTTCAGGTCCGCAGTTTGTTCGTATCCACAGTTTTTTTCCCTTGGCAGTGGATAACCTAATCTCCAAATCATAGGGTGTGGCTGTATCTATAGCCTTCTTTATGGCGCCGGAAAGTTTTTTCTTATCGTCAGGGTGATAAAAGTTGAGGGCCTCGGCGAGCGTTGGCTTAAAGTCTCTAGGCACCTGGTGAATGTGATAAGTCTCGCTGGTCCAGCGTATCTCCCGGGTGGTTAGGTCAAATTCCCAGCCCCCCATTTTGGCCACCCGCCCGGTTTCATTGAGAAATGCCTCGCTGTCACGAAGCTGCTTGGTGCGTTCCTCGACCTTGTTTTCCAATTCCCTATGGGAGGCCGATAACTTCGCTGTCATGGAGTTGATAACGTCACCAACCTGATCGAACTCGTCTCTGCGGCGTAATTTTGACGAGGATTTTGTTTCAAATTGAGGGAGTTCCGGTTTATCCAAATCCAGACTGCCTAAATAGTCGCTGATATGGCGCAGAGGCTGACTGACGAAAAAATGGAAAAGTAATAACAACAGGCCCGCCACCAAGAAAATTTCAATGGCATTGTTCAACAGGATCTTACCGGCACTTTCCATGAGGCGCCGGTTGAGTTTGTCCAGACCCGCAGTCACCCTCAACTCACCAAGAGCGAGGTTCTGGTCACGATAGCTTCGTAGCAAGGGAAATGAGGAGCTTAACACATTATCGGAGATTAGCTCGCCTGCCTGCCATGTGATCTGGCCATCAACCCTAATTGCCAGATGCTCCATGTTCGGGAGATTAACCAAGCCATTGAGCTGAAGTTGTATCTGAGTGTTGTCATTGACCCAGACACTTTCTACTAGGCTTCCTAGAGAATCTGAGCCAATAAAATCGAAGTTGTCCTCGATCTGTTCCACAGCTGAAACATAGTCAGTGCGAAGTTGCAAAGCCGTGGTTGCCAAAGTGACGAGGGAGCTGGCCAGTAGTACGCTCAGTACCAACCGGCGGGCAATACGGCTCCTGATAATCTGCATTGCCATTGTGTTAACAGCCTCCTAATGATTCAGTAATGGCCCTAGAATCTTGTTCTTGATGTGCTGATAGCTGCCATCTCTTTTCATTTGCTCAAGTGCGAACGCCAGTTTCGGGATCAGAGACTCATGACGCTTGTTTACATATAAAAAGACCTCCCTGGTGATGAGAGGGGGATCCAGTGCCAGGATTCCCTTAAATCCACGCTTGCGGATGATTTCCAATCCCTGCCACTTTTCGTAGATCACCAGCTGGGTTCGATTCTGATCTAACATCCAAAACAGCTGATCGGAGGTGCTGACCTTGGTTATTGTACGCGCCTTGACGTTTTTCTCAAGGATTTTCCAACCGGTAACGAAGGCCACGTCGTAGTCCTGCAAGCTCATCCAATTGTCGATGATGATGTCAGGATTTTTTGAGAAAACCTGGAAGTTAAAGTCCATTACTTTACCGGGTACCTGGCGGATATTCGGATAGCTCTTTTCCAATCCGGCCACACGCGGTAAATTACCATCGTCCAGACCCTGATCTAGGGCACGAAGCCCCCGCTCCTCGTGGGCAAACTCGAAATCAGGAATACGGCCCACTCGATGCAGCATTTCCGTTACTACCAGGTCGAGAAAACCTTCCCGAGCCGGAGTACCGAGCGGCGCCGTCAGGGTAATGTTGAGTTTAAAGGGGGGATTGTCGGTAGCCACCGAGAAGGATCCGAGCAATAGCAAAGTAGCCATATAAAATGCGATGATTCTTTTCATGATCAGTCCTTTTGCGAGATCAAGAAGCTCAATTTTTTGTGTATTTATAACTTAAAGATAGGAAATTTAATGGCATTTAGCAAACTAAAATTCAAAAACTAAGACAGCCACTTTAATTGGTTACGTAAATGAGAATCGTTGACGAGTCTTGCTTACTAAAGTAAAAGTTAGTCATAATGACCCGATTTAGCTTAGCTTGAGCTTGTGCCCGAATATTTAAAAATGGTAGATTTTTATCATTTAATGTTGAAGGATAGGCTATTTTAGACTACGCTTATCCCTTAAGTTCTTGCGGATGTTTTTAGCTCAAATAATTTCATTAGACTGAGAAATTTATTTAAATACCTTAAAAAGGGTTCTCGTGTTAGTGTAATTTACAAAAATTAAACTATGTTTCGTATTGTTTTTCTTATCATGGCTGCTTTGACTTTATCCTCTCAGGTGTCTTTGGCTGCATCGTTACATGATAAACCACTTAAGTTGGGTTTCATGCCCTATCTTAATGCACAGACTCTTATCGAAAAATATACCCCGTTGGCACACTATCTAAGTGATAAAGTAGGCCGTCATGTGGAAGTGACAGTAGCTAAAAATTATGCTGAACATATCCGCCTAACCGGTGATGATAAATTGGATATCGCCTTTTTAGGGGGAAGTCCCTACGTGGTCATTGATGAACGTTATGGTAAAAAGCCGCTATTGGTTCGATATGAATTTGATAATAAACCCACTTTCCGTTCAGTTATTTTCGTGGCAAAGAATAGTCCCTTCCGGAGACTTGATGATTTAAAAAACAAACGGATCGCCTTTGGTAGTAAAAAATCAACGTTGAGTACCCAGGTTCCGGCTTATATGTTATTGAAAGCAGGTGTTAATTTGTCCGATTTAAAGTCCTTCAAACACTTGCGAAATCATGAGAATGTATTATTAGGTGTCGAGTTTGGTGATTTTGACGCCGGAGCTATTGCCGAAGAAGTTTACCAGGAACATAAAGAAAAACATAAGCTTAGAGCATTGGCTTTCTCTGATGAATTATCAACTCATGTCTTTGTCGCCCGGGCAGATTTATCCGAAAAAATTTGTGTAGACATCCGTCAGGCACTATTGGATTTAAAGTCATCGCCACAGGCCAACACAATTTTAACGACTATAGGAGCTAATTTAACGGGTTTTGTCTCCGTGAAAGACAGTGATTACGACGCTCATCGAGAAATTCTAAATCAGGTTTTACCCTTGCTTGAACAATGAGTCATACCTCGAAAACGAATATACTCGAAACACAAAAGCCATTTTCATCTCAGGGTTCCCGTTTTATCCTTTCAATCATTGCTATCGCTTTAGTTTTATTTACTGCCATCAGCGCATTTATCTATTTAAATCAAAAGAAGCAAATTTTAGACACAAAAAAAGAAGAACTGTCCGTCGAGGCAAACTTGATTGGTGGCTTTATCAGCGATTATTTGCTTCGCAATGATTATTCTGAAGCGCGTCGTCTACTAAGTGAATGGCCGAATACCCACCAACACGTTTCCTATCTCGAAATCATTTTAGATAACGGAAAACCCCTGTTTTCCTTTCAGTCGCCAACACTATCAAAACATGACTTCAAAGTGGAACAGATCAGCAATTACGGCAAACGTAGCGTTAAGGTAAGACTAAGCCATGATATGAATGTACTGGAACAGAATTTACGAAGTCTTTTCTATCAATTAATGAGTTTTGCACTGATGGTGACTGTTTTAGCAGGTTATTTAATGTGGTACGTCTTGTTTCGTTGGACCGTAAAACCTATGGAACTGGAAATTAAGCGGCGAACTCAAGAACTCCAAATCAGTGAAGCACGGTTTCGGCGCTTAACTGAAAATGCTAAGGATATGATATATCGCATGAGTTTACCTGAAGGACGTTATGAGTACGTCAGCCCCGCAGCAAAAGCCTTGTTTGGCTATGCCCCGGAGGATTTTTATCATCACCCCATACTAATTAAAAATGCGATTCACCCGGATTGGAATTCCTATTTTCAAGAACAATGGATAAATTTATTAGCGGGCAACATGCCACCGACCTATGAATATCAAATTATTCATAAAACTGGCGAGGCACGCTGGCTTCACCAACGTAATGTACTAGTAAAGGACCAACAACAAAAACCGATTGCCATTGAGGGAATTGTTACCGATATAACGGAACGAAAAGAAACAGAGCAACGCCTGTATCGATCATTACAGATTATCGAAAACACGAGTGAAGGTATTGTGGTTACGAGTCCTGACGGTTATATCGTCGATATTAATCAGGCTTATACTCAAATATTGGGATATCAACGAGAAGAATTAGTCGGCAAGCGAACCAATATGATTCGTTCCGGTTATCATGATAAAGTGTTTTACCAGAAAATGTGGGAAGCGTTAATAAACAAAGGTCAATGGGCCGGTGAAATATGGGATAGGCGAAAAAACGGCGAAGTGTTTCCAATATGGTTAAATATTAATGCTATCCGAGATAACAATGGGACGATAATAAATTATATCGGTATCTTTTCCGATATTACTCAACAAAAAGCCTCGGAAGCTGCACTACACAATATGGCATTTTATGATCCCTTAACCGAATTACCAAACAGGGCTTTATTTCATAACAGGCTCCAGCATGAAATGGAAACGGCTTCCCGAGAAAAGGAGTTTGTTTCCCTGCTATTTATTGACCTCGACCATTTTAAGTGGACGAATGACACGATGGGCCATGCTGCCGGGGATAAATTATTAAAAATTGTAGCTCAACGTTTGAAAAAAGTTGTTAGAGAGTCAGATACCGTAGCGCGTTTGGGTGGGGATGAGTTCACAATCATTTTGCCAGGACTAGGAAAGACCAATCGAATTTCAATTTTGGTACAAGAACTGATGCTTTCCATAAAAAAACCTATTACTATTGATGAACAAGTGTTGCATGTAGGAGCCAGCATTGGAATCGCTATTTATCCAAGTGATGGTCAAAATATAAATACACTGCTTAAACATGCCGACCAAGCCATGTATCAGGCTAAAGAAGCCGGACGCCATACTTTCCGATTTTATAGTGAAAAAACCAATACAAGGGCATTCGACCATATCGCATTAGATCATGAGCTGAGACAAGCTTTTCAAGAAAAAGAATTTACGCTTTACTATCAACCAAAAGTTAATGCGAAAAACGGCTGCATTGTCGGCATGGAAGCCTTAATTCGCTGGATTAAAAAAGACCATACAGTTGTTCCGCCAAACCATTTTATTCCTTTAGCCGAAGAAACGGGATTAATTATTCCGCTTGGGCGTTGGATAATGGAATCCGCGTGCAAACAAATTGCCAAGTGGAATACAGTGAGTAACAAACCACTAAAAATGTCCGTTAATTTATCGGCCGTTCAATTTCAAGACAAAGAATTGATCGAGACAATACAAACGGTCATCGAAAAAACTGCGATCGAGCCTGAAACCATAGAACTGGAGTTAACCGAAAGTATGGTGATGGGTGATGTTGAAGCAGCAATTGAAACCATGAATTCGATTCGCAAGCTTGGCGTTAATCTTGCGATAGATGATTTTGGAACAGGATATTCTTCATTGAGCTATTTAAAACGATTTCCGATTCAGACTTTGAAGATAGATAAATCATTTGTCAACGAACTTACCCATGACAATAGTGATGCTGCTATTATTGAGGCCATTATTTCTATGGCGAAAAGCCTTCAGCTTGATGTGGTTGCCGAAGGTGTTGAAACTGAGGAACAATTGAACTTTTTACGAAAAAAAGGTTGTAATGAATTACAAGGCTATTATTTAGGGAAACCGTTGCCTGGTGATGAATTATACGCTTTATTTAAAAACAACCTGAATACATTGGTAAAACAAATTCAATAATTGTAATTTTAAGTTATCACTATCGTCCAACTCAGTAAGACTTTCTTCGTCCCAGGACCCCGGTAATATTCCGCACCCTTTTACTGACATGGAACTAGGCCGGATGACCGGCTTGGTTCGACAAGGGGTATTATTTACCGACTTTAATTGTAAAAATTGTGATTTTGCAGATTCTGACAGCATCCTACAATAACGAATCATATTAAAAAAAAAGGCGCTTGAAGCGCCTTTCTTTAAAAAAAAACAATTGCGAATTATTTTTATTTAATACTTTCGTAGTAGTCCATCAATATTTGAGCCACTTCAGGTCTTGAAAACTCTTTAGGTGGTGCAATACCATTACCTAACATTTCACGAACCTTAGTGCCCGATAACAATACAAAGTCTTCTTTAGTATGATCAGGAGCTTCACACATCATCACAACTTTATCTAATTTCTTCGAGTAGGCAGTATGATCAGCTTCAAAAATTTCAATTTCTAGCGCATCAGCAGGCACTTCTTCTTTGAAAATAGTCTGGGCATCAAATGCTCCATAGTAGTCACCAACACCAGCATGGTCACGGCCAATAATAAAGTGCGTCGCACCCATATTTTGACGGAACACTGCATGCAGTACGCCCTCACGTGGACCAGCATATAGCATATCGAAACCATATCCAGTAACCATGGCGCTATTGGGTGGGAAGTAAAGTTCTACCATTTTGCGAATAGCAGCATCACGAACTGGAGCTGGAATATCGCCTGGCTTTAATTTACCTAATAACATATGGATAACCAAACCATCACAACCTAGACGATCCATTGCCATGTGACATAATTCTTCATGGGCTAAGTGCATAGGGTTACGAGTTTGGAAGGCTACTACTTTTTTCCAACCACGTTCGGCAATTTCATTTCTGATCTCAACTGCAGTACGGAAGGTATCAGGGAATTCTGATTGGAAGTAGGAGAAGTTTAATACCTGGATTGGACCAGATAAACAGACTTTACCTTGGGCATTAAATGCAGCAACACCGGGGTGTTCAGCGTCAGTTGTGGCATAAACTTTTTCGCTCATCAAGGCCATATCTTCATCAGAGAATTCTTCTACGGCTTCGACGTCCATTACTGCAATTACAGGATGTCCTTCGACATTAGGATCTTTAAGAGCTATACGATCACCTGCTTTAATACTACCTGCGTCTTCAACTAGGTTTAAGACAGGGGTTGGCCAAAACAAGCCAGAAGTTGTGTGCATCTCTTTGGCTACTGATAAAGCGTCTGCTTTGTTCATATAGCCAGTCAAGGGATTAAAATAGCCAGCACCTAGTTGTACTGCGTTTGCTGCTGTTGCAGAGCTGACTAAAATAGAAGCCAGACCATCAGCTTCTTTTTGTAGGGCTTCGTTCTTTGCTGTGTCATACACAAATAACGGATTTAATTCTTCTGAACCGTGAGGTTTAATCATATATTTTCTCCGATAGTTACTATTACATGGTTGGAGGCTTATTCAGGGAGGCTAAAGACATCATGTTTTAACACTTCGCATGCTATTCTTATTATTCCCTGGCAGGCTCTTGGCCATGGCGCGAAAAATTTAAAAACCCAGCAATATTAACAGAAATCACACTTAAAACGTATAATCTCACCTTATTAAAGAGGGGGCATTTGGTATATATAAAGGGGGGTAAAGACTATACATTCGGATATAAAACAAGCTGAAACTGCTTAGGATACTAGGGTCTTTTGGCTATCTAATTGAAATTACCCTTATTTGTCGCTATATAATTACTATAATTTAAAAAAAGAAAAGGCTTATGGAAGAATATCAACAAATTATCGGTGTTATAGCTCTTACCATGGGTACAGCATGGGCCAGCGGCATTAATCTATATGCGACCATTTTGGTTTTGGGGATTATGGGGTTAAATGGTAGCGTCAACCTTCCTCCTGATCTGCAAATTTTGGCCTCACCGGTTGTTATCGCTGCGGCAGGTTTGATGTACATGGTTGAGTTTACTGCGGATAAAATACCGGGAGTGGATAATGCCTGGGATGCGTTACATACACTAATTCGAGTCCCTGCAGGTGCTGTTTTGGCAGCGGGCGCTGTCGGGGATGTTAATTTGGCTGTTTCCATCGCGGCAGCAATTGTGGGTGGTGGGGTTGCCATGTCAACTCATGTAACCAAAGCGGGTAGCAGGGTTTTAATCAATACTTCACCGGAACCGGTAACCAATTGGACGGCTTCTATTACTGAAGACCTGGTGGTAATTGGTGGTCTTTGGACAGCTTTGAACCATCCAAGTTTATTTTTGCTTGCTTTTGTGTTGTTTATGGTTCTATTAATTTGGTTAATACCAAAACTATGGGGAGCTATCAAAACAGTGTTTGGAAAAATTATGCAATGGTTAGGTCGAGAGGATAATGAAAGCAATAATGCGGTGGAAAATCAAACTGAGGAGAAATTGGAACCTTTATTGAAATTGGAAAAAAATAAATAATTCAGAGGATAATTATAGCGTACTGATGGCGTTAAGTTTGACTTAAATCATATTATTTGAAGTCTTGAATAGGTTAGAATTTCAGCTCTAATAAATATAGGGAGTTGGAGCAATAATGAAAAATGTAAATAGACTGTTCGAATATGGAATTTGTACTTCATGTGTGGCTATTGTTGTAGTTGGTGCCTATTCAATATTTCTGCTTATCGCTTCTTAGTTTTTCCCTGTCATTAGCTTATTATTGATGCCGCTCCGGCGGCTGTCAATAAGATGTTTTTCCTCTCTCGGTAATTGTTTTAATTACCAATATTATAGTCAATGCATTATACTTTATTTCTTTTATTGTCGAGAGATATAATCGTTAATGTTAGATAGCTTTCCTACCCTGAAAAATATCCCTTTTCCCAGTATTGTTCGTGATGAATTACAAACGCTACAGATAAATCTTGGTTATCGTTGTAACTTGCAATGCAAACATTGCCATGTCAATGCAAGTCCGCAACGTAAAGAGATGATGAGTCGGGAAAACATAAATTTGCTACTCGATTTTGTGAATAAATATCAGATTAAAAATGTAGATCTAACTGGTGGAGCACCGGAAATGCATCCGGAGTTTAAGTTTTTAATCGAAACATTATCTTCACTGGGCGTTAATATAATTGTCAGAAGCAATTTGGTTATATTGGCGGAGCCGGATTATGAACACTTAATCGACTTGTTTGTAAAACATAACGTCACTATAACTGCTTCGTTACCCTGTTATTTACAAGAGAATGTGGATAAGCAACGTGGCAAGGGAACTTTTCAGCATTCTATCGATGTATTAAATCGGCTAAATTCCAGAGGTTATGGCCGGGTTGATACAAGCTTGCAATTAAATCTGGTTTATAATCCGCAAGGACCTGAGTTGCCTCCACCTCAAAACCAACTGGAACAGGATTATAAAGCTTTTTTAAAAAAGCACTATGAGATTGAGTTTGATCAGCTTTACACCATAACCAATATCCCGATCAAACGTTTTGGTAGTATGCTGATGTCGAAAAACAAATTGCATGATTACATGCAATTATTAAAAGACTCTTTTTCCCCAGACAATATTCAAGGGGTTATGTGTCGGACCTTAATCAGTGTGGATTGGCAGGGCTATATTTTTGATTGTGACTTTAATCAAATGCTCCAGCTACCTATTATTCGTGATCAGCAGCCTTTACATATTAGTCATTTTGAACCCCAGGAATTGAAGGAAATACCCATAGAAGTGGCCGGGCATTGTTATGGTTGCACTGCCGGGCAGGGTAGTAGCTGTGGTGGCTCACTTTCCTAGGCTGATAAGCTATTATGAAATTATCGTTTGTTATCCCGACGTTAAATGAAGCATTGGGAATTGAAGATGTGCTTAAGCCGCTACAATGCTTTCGGCATGTTGGCCATGAAATAATTCTGGCCGACGGTAAGAGTGATGATGACACGGTAGAGCTTGCAAAATCATTGGTTGACTCAATTGTCATTGTTGAAAAAGGTCGGGCTCGACAGCAAAATGCCGGAGCAAAGGAGGCAAATGGCGATTGGCTGTTCTTTCTACATGCCGATACTCAAATACCCAAAAATTTACAGAAAATTCTCGGGTCCCGACTCAATAACGATATAGTTTGGGGGAGGTTTGATGTCAAGTTAACTGGATGTCATATATATTTTCGAATTATTGAAAAATTAATGAACTGGCGGTCACGGCTAACGGGGATAGCCACAGGGGATCAATTGATATTCATTAGAGCGGACATTTTTAAAAAAATTGGTGGCTTTAAAGATATTGATTTAATGGAAGATATTGAAATAAGCACTCGTCTTAAGGCCATTTCAGCGCCGCTCTGTTTTTGCGAAACTGTCGTAACATCTTCAAAAAAATGGGAAAAAAACGGAATTATAAAAACAGTGTTATTAATGTGGTGGTTGCGCTTAAATTTCTTTCTAGGACGCGACCCGAAAAAATTACAACAGATCTATTATCCTAATAACGGGTAAATAAATATTCGCATAGCAAGTTTTCAATTGTTAAAATTTTTAATATTAATACTAAATATTAAAAATATTGATTTTGAAATAATTCCCTCCTTATATAGAGTACTTAAGCATTGTATTTTAGAAGGTTTCCGGCTTTAAAATATCTATCTTTATAGTTAAATTATTATATTAGGCAACTCTAATTGATTGGTTCTTAAATATTTTTGTTCGATTTATTAGACAAATTAACAATGAAAATGCTATAAACATAGTCCGCGCAAGAAAAAGCGGGATACCTATTCTAAAATCATAAAAATAAAAAATACAGCAATTTCCATGAAATCTAAAAATTAGCTGCTACACTGAAACAACAGCTTGCTGTACTTAAATAAAATAAAAATCTAAATATTCGTTAAAAAATAAAGGATAGAGGAAGTTATGACAAAAGAAAAAACAAATAACTCTGCTGATTGGTCGCGTCGTAAGGTCTTAAAAGCCGGCGCAGCTTCGGCAGTTGCACTTAGCACCCCGATGTTTTTTACCCGTAATGCCTGGGCTGAAAAAGAAGCTATCGGCAATTTCCCTATCAAAGGAAGTTCCGTTAAGTTCGGCTTCAACGTTCCTCAAACCGGTGCTTATGCAGACGAAGGGGCAGATGAGTTACGTGCATATAAATTAGCTGTTAAACACCTGAATGGCGGTGGCGGTATGTTAAATACCTTGAAGCCCAGCTCATTAAAAGGTAATGGCGTATTAGGTAAGAAAGTAGAGTATGTTACCGGTGATACTCAAACCAATCCCGATGCTGCTCGTACTGCGGCGCGTCGTATGATTGACCGTGATGGCGTTATTATGTACGGTGGTGGTTCTTCCAGTGCGGTGGCTATTGCTCAGCAATATCTGGCCCAGGAAAAAGGTGTGGTATTTATGTGTGGTTTGACACATTCTAATGATACTACTGGTAAAGACAAACGTCGTTATGGTTTCCGTCATTTCTTTAATGCTTATATGTCAGGTAAAGCGCTTGGACCTATTTTGGCCAAAGAATACGGTAAAGATCGCCGTGCCTTTCACTTAACCGCTGACTACACTTGGGGACATACCCAGTATCAATCGATTAAAGAATTTACCGAGAAAGAAGGTTGGACCACTGTCAATAATATTATGACGCCACTTAAGTCTACCGACTTCTCACAGTTCCTAACTTCTGTATTAAACTCTGACGCTGACGTATTGGTGCTAAACCATTACGGTAAAAATATGATCAACTCTCTGTCTCAGGCAGTTGAGTTCGGTATGCGTGAAATGCAGAAAAACGGTAAGCAGATGGAAATTGTGGTTCCATTGTATAGTCGTTTGATGGCACAGGGTGCCGGAGCTGCCAACATTGACGGCGTGTTCGGTTCTACTAACTGGAACTGGACTTTACAGGATGAAGGTTCTCAGGCATTTGTGAAAGCCTTTGTTAAAGAATATGGCTTCCCTCCATCACAGGCTGCTCATACCTGTTATGTACAGACTTTACTTTATGCTAATGCTTGTGAAATGGCGGGTACTTTCTACCCACCAGAAGTCATTAAAGCTATGGAAGACTTTGAATTTGAAGGAACGAGCCCAGGTAAGACTCTATACCGTGGTGCAGACCATCAGTGCTTCAAAGATATCTTAGTTGTTAAAGGTAAGGCTCCATCCAAGCAGTCTGGTAAGTACGACTTACTTGATATTGTTAGTCAGGCGAAACGTGAAGACGTTATTTATCCTGCTGACACTTTCAAAGGTGAGTTAGGTCCTTACAAGCCAGCTTAATTTTTCTTCTGAATATAAGGACGCCTCATAATTTTATGGGGCGTTTTTGTATGTGTTATTCCTGAATTTCTAATTGGATAGTTTTATGTCGGGTCAGTTAATAAATCAAATATTTTTGCAAGTCATGACCGGATTGCAATTGGGGGCTATATACGTCCTGATTGCACTGGGACTTACGCTCATTTTTGGTACCCTGGGTGTGGTAAACTTCGCGCACGGTGCCTTGTATATGTTAGGGGCTTATTTAGCTGTAAATATTGCGAATTCTATTGGCTTCGGTTGGGCCATAGTTGTCGTTCCATTCGTTCTTTTTGCTTTTGGTATAGCAATGGAAAGAGGACTTATTCGATTTTTCTATAATCGGCCACATACTGATCAAATTTTAGTGACATTTGGATTAGCGATTGTCATTCAGGAAGTTTTAAAATGGATCTTCGGTGCCAACAATCTTCCATTCAGTATGCCGAGCTGGGGAAGTGGTATTGTTCGTATGCATGAATGGGTTCCATTCTTAGAAGGATTTGTAGCTTATCCGAAATGGCGTTTGATTCTGATTGCTGTCTCATTTGCCACCGTGTTTGGTGTTTTTGCTCTCCTGCAATTTACTCGATTTGGTCTAATTATCCGTGCCGGGATGCGTGATCCGGACATGATGAAATTCCTCGGTGTCAATATTTCCAGACGATTTACTATCGTATTTGGTCTTGGCGCGTTAATTGCCGGTATCGCGGGTATATTCGGCGGTCCGGTCACGCAAGTTGATCCTGAAGTTGGGATGCATATGCTAGTTCCCTCCTTTCTTGTGGTCGTAATTGGCGGTATGGGGTCCATACCCGGAGCTGTGCTGGCGGGTTTCTTATTAGGAATGGCCTTAAGCTTCACTGCTGAATATGCTGCCATACAGCAAATTATTATTTATCTGGTCGCGGTTGTGGTACTACTGGTAAGACCACGTGGATTATTTGGACAGAAAGGATTGATGGAATGAGCAACTTTTCAACTTACTTAAAGCCGGTTCTGATTTTCGCGGCGATTATTCTTACCATGCCCTTCTGGTTTCCATTCTTAGGGGGATATGAAGGACTGGATACCAAGATTTTGATCTGGGCTATCTTTGCCTTAGGATTTGATCTATTACTTGGCTATACCGGTTATCTGTCATTTGGACATGCTGCCTTTTTTGGAGTTTCGGCGTATATCACCGGATTAATGTTATTGCACTTCTCTGATAATATCATTCCAGCCATGATTGCCAGTGTGATTGTCACTCTGATTATAGCTTTATTAATCGGTCTATTAACTTTAAAACGTTCGGGAATTTATTTTTCCATTTTGACTCTGGCCTTTGCGGAGATGTTCCATAGTGCCGCGCTCTCGATGTTTCAGGATTGGACCGGTGGCGACAATGGTTTAACTGGAATCCCCACTCCCATGCTATTTGGTTTGAGAATGCAGGATATGACCGTTTATTACTTTGTGGCAATCATTGCGATTATTTTATTTTATGTGGCAATACGGATATCCCGTTCACCTTTCGGTATTATGTTACGAGCGATTAAATCCAATCAACATCGTTTAGAATTCACCGGTGTTAATGTCTATAAATACAAGGTGTTTGCATTTGTTGTTTCAGCTTTCTATGCCACTATTGCGGGATCCCTGATGGTTATTTATGAACCCTATGTGGCTTCGGAATTCCTGGATTGGTCAACTTCTGGGCATCTGGTCATTATGTCCGTATTAGGTGGTGTTGGTACCCTATTTGGCCCTATGTTTGGCGCAGCATTTATGCTGTACTTCGAAAATGTTGTCTCCGTCCCATTGGGAGAACAATGGTTATTGGCTCTTGGTTTAATGTTTATGATGGTAGTTATTTTCTTACCAGGTGGTTTTGTCGATGGAGTGCGCAAACTCAAGCGCAAGTTTGCTGCTAAGGAGGAAGCATAAACATGGCAATTTTAGATGTAAAAGATGTTTCAAAAAACTTTGGCGGTCTTGCTGCGTTAAAGGACGTCACTTTTCAGGTAGAAGAGGGGACTATTCATTCCCTAATCGGACCTAATGGTGCCGGTAAGTCAACCCTGTTAAATGTTTTAACAGGGCTGCTAGCGCCGGATGAAGGTACGGTTAATTATAACGGTACCCCGTTAACGGATATCACGCCACACGAAATTAATCAGTTGGGGATAGCTAAGGTTTTCCAAACTCCTGCTATTTTTCCGGAAATGAGTTTATTGGAAAATGTGTTGATACCGGTATTGGCATCACGCGATGGTGGCTTTAAGTTTAATATTATGCAGACTCGTGAGGGTATGTCGGAATGTTACGACTATGCTGAAGAGATGTTGAATGAAGTGGGACTACAAGAGTCTCGAAATCGAGAAGCACGATTCCTTTCCCGTGGAGATAAGCGTCGCTTAGAATTAGCTTTATGTTTGGCCAGTAGGCCCAAGCTTTTATTGCTTGACGAACCAACCGCAGGGATGGCTCGCCATGAAACGGAACAGACTATTGACCTGCTACGTAAAATCCATTCCAAAGGGATGACCAAAGTTATTGTAGAACATGATATGAGCGTCGTATTTGCTTTGTCTGAAAAAATCAGTGTATTGGCGCAAGGACAAATTATTGCCGAAGGTTCTCCGAATGAGATCAAGGGGCATCCGAAGGTAATTGAAGCCTACTTAGGTGAAGAGCAGGAGGAAGCATAACATGACGGATAAACAAGCTTATTTTTCCTGTAAAGATGTTAAATCATATTATGGTGAAAGTTATATCGTACAAGGGATTTCGTTCGAGATCCCAGAAAAAGAAATTGTTGCTTTATTAGGACGAAATGGTGCCGGTAAAACTTCGACTTTAAGAACCATTGCTCGAGCCGAGCAACCAGCCTTGACCAGTGGTGAAATCTATCTCGAGGGTAAGGCGATCCATAAAATGCAGACTCATGAAGCAGCTAATGCCGGTATCCAATATGTGCCTGAAGATAGACGTATTATTGCTGGTGTAACTGTCGAAGAGAACCTGATTTTGGCCCAGGTCAGTGGTAGCAAAGGGATGAAGATTGAAGAGATCTACGATCACTTCCCTCGCTTGGCGGAACGTCGCAAGCAGGTAGCGATAACCATGTCCGGTGGGGAGCAGCAGATGCTAGCCGTGGCGCGTGCTTTATCTCGTGATTTGAAATTATTGTTATTAGATGAACCCTATGAAGGATTGGCACCGATTATCGTACAAGAAATTGAACGAATTCTTCAGCATGTAAAAGAGCTGGGTATTACTACCGTTATTGTGGAACAAAATGCTGTTGCAGCTTTAAAACTTGCCGATCATGCCATTATTATGGATACCGGTGAGATTGTCTTTACCGGTACGGCTCAGGAAGTATTGGATAATAAAGAATTACGTGATGAATATCTGGCTATCTAAAAGGAGATATAATTAAGTCCGTAATTCTGCTAAAATATCCGGCAGTTCGGAGCATTGGCTCCCACTAATGGGTACCCGCTTAATTTGATATGGGTCATACCAAAAAGCAATTGTTTTGGTAAAATTACCCAGGCAAATTAAGCCGGTACCCATTATTTATTCCTCATCCCTAGAATCTAAGCAAATGAACCAAGATAATATTAACAATACCAATATTCTTAATGAAAAAGTATTGATAAATCCCGAAGTATTTAAAGCTCAAATACCTAATAGTGACAAAGCCGAAGCGACAATTTTGAAAGGACGGCAGGAGATCCGCAAGATCTTAAAACACCAGGATCGGCGTTTGCTGGTGGTGGTAGGGCCCTGTTCCATTCATGATATCAAGTCGGCTAAGGAATATGCTCTGCGCTTAAAGAAATTGCATGATGAATTGCAGGATGAGTTATTGATTGTGATGCGCATTTATTTTGAGAAACCGCGTACTACGATTGGATGGAAGGGGATGATCAATGATCCTCATTTAGACGGTTCATTTAATGTTGAAGAAGGCCTAAGACAAGCTCGCGAACTATTATTGTGGTTGGCAGAGCTAGGTTTACCGGCCGGCACCGAAGCATTGGATCCCATTACTCCGCAATATTTGTCTGACCTGTTCTCTTGGGCTGCAGTTGGAGCACGTACAACGGAATCTCAGACCCATCGGGAAATGGCAAGTGGTTTATCCATGCCGGTAGGATTTAAAAACGGAACCGATGGTAGTTTGACCACTGCTATTAACGCTTTACATTCGGTATCGACGTCACACCATTTCTTAGGTATCAATCAAAAGGGACAAGTTACACAAATCCGCACTCGTGGTAATTCTTGCGGACATGTGATTTTGCGCGGTGGAAAACAACCCAATTATGATAATGAGTCTATTGATGCTTGTGAAAAAGCCTTGCAAGAAGCTGATTTAATAGAAAATATTATGGTAGACTGTAGTCATGGTAATTCCAGTAAAAAAGCGGAATTGCAACCCGAAGTGGCTCGGCAGTTGGTGGAGCAGATTAAAGACGGTAATCAATCCATTATCGGTGTGATGATTGAAAGTCACCTGAATCATGGCAACCAGAAAATACCGCAAGATTTATCGCAATTGAAATATGGCGTGTCAATTACTGATGCCTGTATTGATTGGGAAACCACGGAAGAGTTGTTGAGGGAGATGGCGAAGGAATTAAAGCCGGTATTCAATCAACGTAAATAACAAAAAATTGTAAATAGGTGATATGGATCTGCAAAATGCCTTTGGTGATTTAATCGAAAACTATTCAGATCAGGCTCCGGGATTTTTCTATGCAAAAGATCCCAATGGGCGCTATCTGTTTGCTAACGAAGAGTTTGCCGCTTTTGCCGATTGCGAATCACCCTATCAAATAAAAAATAAGCGGGACAACGATTTGCCGTGGCGAGAACAAGCAATGTTTTTGCAGGAGATCGACCAGAAGATTATATCCGCGATTGATTTTTTTCAGGAGGTGGTGGACATCCATCATCCGATGTACGGGACCTGCCAATTTTTAACGACTAAGAAACGCCTTTTGGATAATAATAAACAAGTTAAAGGCGTAATCGGCATGTCGGTTCATTTATTGGGTAAAAATAACTTTCTGGGAAAATATTTTTACCAAAAGGGGCGATTGTATCTGGGTGACGAATTTGCCCAACAATATTTAACTCCTCAAGAGATACGGGTATACAAAACCGTATTAATGGGATATTCAGCAAAAGAGGCCAGTGCCATTTTGAATATATCCCGTAAAACCATCGAATATCATATAGAACAATTACGCAAAAAAACCGCTAGTCATAATAAAGGGGAATTGATTCGTAAAGCTCACGAGCATGGCTTTTCGTTTATGATCATTAACCATACCCTCTAGCTATTCTCAGTTTACTCAGAGCTGGCCTTAAATATAGCTGACTAAATTACTGAGATATTTGAAAAAAATATAAATACCTAGGAAAACTCCTGGGTAACTTTTGCGGCATAAGTCGTTAATATGCACGTCGGACTGACGATGCCGTTATTTTAGGAAAAACGCTCATACGGACATGGCTTTTATCCGGGCTGCAGTGTGGTTATTGTAATTGTTTAATAACCGCCAAAATGAGGAAATATCTGAATGCTAGACCAATTGTTACAATTTTTGATAACCGGTATTACGGTTGGTTCGGTGTATGCTTTGGTCGGATTGGGTTTTGCCATCATTTATAATGCTTCTGACGTGGTAAATTTCTCGCAAGGGGAGTTTGTGATGATCGGTGCCATGAGTGCCGTCACTTTTTCTACCATGGGTATGCCCCTGATCATTGCCATGATTGGTGCCGTGATAGTCACAGTATTTATCGGGATGAGTTTGTATAAATTTGCCATCAAACCAGCAGCTGGGGCCTCGGTTGTTTCTACTATAATCATCACCATTGGTGCATCTATCTTACTGCGTGGTGCTGCCCTATTGATATGGGGTAAAGATTTTTACGGTTTTCCTGCATTTAGTGGGGAAGAGCCAATTTATCTAGGCTCAGCGACTATGTTACCGCAAAATTTATGGGTCATCGGCATAACGGCATTTTTGGTGCTTATCGTATTATGGTTTTTTAATCATACGTTATTGGGTAAAGCAGTAATAGCCTGTTCTTGTAACAAAGTGGCGGCCCAGTTAGTCGGGGTTAATGTTACTCGGATGTTACTACTCTCGTATGGCTTATCGGCTATGTTGGGCGCTATGGCTGGTATTTTGGTGGCACCGATTACCTTTACCTCTTATGATGCGGGAATCATGCTGGGCTTAAAGGGATTTTCAGCGGCAATTTTAGGCGGAATGGGAAATCCGCTCGGGGCAATTGCTGGTGGAATTTTGTTGGGAGTTCTGGAATCTTTAGGTGCCGGCTTTATCTCCTCCGGTTATAAAGATGCCATCGCTTTCACCATAATCCTATTGGTATTGTTTATCCGCCCAAGTGGTTTATTCGGTAAGAAAAGTCAGGAGCGTGTGTAAATGAAACGGCTAGGCGGATTTTACGGAATTTCCATCGTTTTCCTACTTTTACCGGTTTTGTTTCCGGACAATTACTACATTGGTGTGGTCGGAGCTTTTGCCGGTTTACATATCATTCTGGCAGTAGGCTTAAATTTATTGATTGGCTACTGTGGTCAAATCTCCTTGGGACATGCGGCTTTTTTCGGTATTGGAGCTTATAGTTCCGCTATTTTAACGACCAAATATTCCTTTGATCCTTGGTTAGCTATGTTAGCCGGTATGGTGCTGGTGTTTATTATTGCCAATATTATCGCCCGCCCTGTACTCAAGCTTAAGGGACACTACCTTGCTATGGCCACCCTGGGATTTGGCATCATTGTTAATATTATTTTGGTGCAGAGTCAAGATCTTACCGGTGGTCCGGATGGTATGGGAGATATACCGGTGTTGTCCATTTTTGGTTGGAATATTGATAGCGATATTCGCTGGTACTATGTCATTGCTATTTTTGCTTTAATAGCGGTCTGGTTTTCGCTGAATATTGTTGATTCACGACCGGGAAGAGCACTGAGAGCGGTACATGGCTCGGAGTTTGCCGCGCAGATGATGGGAATTAATACTCAGAATACTAAGGTAAATGTATTTGTTTTTTCCGCTCTTTTGGCTTCCTTTGCCGGCAGTTTGTTTGCACACCAGCAAAGTTTTGTTAGTCCGGATTCATTTAACTTTTTCTTCTCCATTGAATTGGTAACCATGGTTGTCCTAGGTGGAATGGCGTCTACTTATGGGGCTATATTTGGTGCAATATTACTAACCTATCTACCTGAATTCCTGGTGATTTTCGAAGATTATGAGATGTTAATCTTCGGTGCTATTTTAATGGGTGTAATGATCTTTATGCCGCAGGGTCTATATGTTGGTTTGAGTCAAAAGATCGGTAATTTGGCTAAGCGCCGTAAACAGAAACGTCAAGTCGCGGCGAGTGAAGCCGGATGAGTATTGTTAATATTAAACATTTGGAAAAATCGTTTGGCGGTGTAACAGCCATTGGCGACCTCTCGTTTCAGGTGGGTAAGGGAATAGTGTATTCCGTTATCGGACCAAATGGAGCCGGTAAGACCACCTTGTTTAATATGCTGTGTGGTTTTTATCAACCCGATCAAGGTGAAATCACTTTTTCCACAGAACAGGATTATCTATTGCACCAAATGCCGACCGATAAAATTGCGGCCAGTGGAATTTCCAGAACGTTTCAAAACCTACAGATTTTTTTCAATATGACGGCCTTGGAAAATGTCATGGTGGGTTGCCATCTGCAATCTTCCTGTAATTTTATTCAAGCTATGTTACGTCTTCCTTCGGTGATACGAGAAGAGAAAAAAGTACGGCAACGGGCATTGGATGCACTGACCTTTTGCGGATTGCAAAGTCTAGCTACAGAAACCGCCGATTCCTTGCCCTATGGTGATTTAAAGCGGCTGGAAATTGCTCGTGCTTTGGCTTCCAAACCCAAAATGATTCTTTTAGACGAACCGGCTGCCGGTTTGAATGATACCGAGACCAAGGAGATGCGAGAATTGATTCGTCGCATCTGTGATAGTGGTGTTACTGTATTGCTGGTCGAACATAATATGGAACTGGTGATGAATGTTTCCGATCAGGTCCTGGTATTAAATTTCGGTAGTCTTCTAGCCCAGGGAACTCCCGAGCAGATTCGTGATAATCCGGAAGTGATTCAGGCTTATTTGGGAGGGGAAATATAAAATGTCTCAGGTGGTCTTAGAAGTCCTGAATTTAAATTCCTCGTATGGTCCGGTTGACGTGATTCATGACCTGTCGTTATCTGTCAACGAAGGAGAATTGGTTGCTCTGGTAGGCGCTAATGGTGCCGGTAAAACCACCATCTTAAGGTGCATTAGCGCCGTGCAACCGATTAAAGGCGGTGAAATTCGGTTTTATAATCAAGATATCAGTAAGCAACGGCCGGATAGCATCGTGCATGCCGGAATTGGTCATTGCCCAGAAGGGAGACAGGTATTTGCTCCGTTAAGTGTCGAAGATAATCTGCATTTAGGAGCTTATTCTTTAAAAATATCGAAGTTGGAGCGCGAACAGGCGATTAGCGAGGTTTACGATCTATTCCCCATTTTAAAAGAGAAAGCCAAACAGAGTGCCGGGACTTTATCGGGCGGTCAACAACAGATGTTGGCGATTGGTCGCTCCCTAATGGGACGTCCTCGTCTATTATTATTGGATGAACCCTCAATGGGCTTGGCGCCGTTATTGGTTGAGGAAATTTTTAATATTATTAAAAAACTAAATAGCCAAGGCACCACCATTTTATTGGTGGAGCAGAATGCCAAGATGGCGTTGAGTATTGCGAATCGTGGCTATGTGATTGAAACCGGGAAAGTCTTTATGTCCGCCGAAGCGGATAAATTACTGGCCGATGAAGCAATTCAGCAAGCCTATTTGGGGCATTAATAAGGCAGAGGTATAGGATTATGTATGTTAGTAACATTATGAGCACGGAAATAATCCATGTGACTCCCGATGCTCGTTTAAATGAGATGTCGGAATTGATGGAAACACATCAATTGAGGCATCTTCCGGTTCTGGATGCAAATGCCCATCTGGTCGGTTTGGTATCACGCCAGGATATTCAAAAAGCGGCACCCTCGCCCATTTCGACTTTATCCGTTGGTGAGTCGAAATATTTATTGTCTAAGATTACAGCACAGCAAATTATGCAAAGTAAGGTGGTTTCCTGTCTGGAAAAAACTTTGGTCGAGGAAGCAGGACAGTTACTGCGTGATCATAGTATCTCTTCTTTACCGGTACTCCGAGGGGAACAATTGGTCGGAATTGTGACCATTGAAGATATTATGGATTTTTTCCTTGATATTACCGGTTGTAAATTGGATAAAGCCACCCGTATCGCAGTGCGTATTTCGGATGAAAAAGGTGGATTGTGCAGTTTCTTGCAGGAAATCAATACCCAGGGTGGCTATATTGCTACGGTGGTTTCCCCTATGAGTTTGGATGATGAGGAGAAACGCACGTGTATCGTTCGTTATTATGCCGATAATCCTCATGAAATTGATAATCATTTGAAAAAAGTCGGTTATGAAATGATTAGTGAGGATTTTTTGGCGGAAGAGAGTCCGCAAATAGAGGAAGTGAAGCAAATCCCAAGCGAGGCAAAGATAAGACCACAACAAATAGCTGATTGGATGGCTCAAAAAGATCAGTTAGCCGTTCAATTTGGCATGCATATCGAAGAGGCTGGAGAAGGGCATTGTCGGCTGTCCATGCGGGTAACCAAGAATATGCTCAATTCGGTAGGAGTTGTACATGGTGGTACTACCTTTGCTCTGGCGGATGTTGCTTTTGCTATTGCCTCTAATAGTCATGGTCGGGTGGCTTTGTCCATCAATGCCAATATCAATTATATCTCGACCGCTAAAGAGGGCGATATGTTAACCGCTACTGCCAAAGAGATTTCATTGGGTAGAAATGCCGCAACTTACCGCGTCGAAGTACGTCGTTCAGACAAAAATTTAACCGCAACATTTAGCGGTACGGTATTCCGTAAAAATGATGAAGTTTCAAACTGGATGAATGCATAAATAATAATGGATGCCATTTATAAAATAACAACGCTGAAAAAAAAGGTGAGAAAAAATGATTCTTGATATCCCCCAGGAAACGATGCCACGTGAAGCTTTGGAAGACCTTCAACTATCCCGTTTAAAAGCTACGGTGCAACGTTGTTATCACACCGTTAAGACCTATAAAGAATCGATGGATGAATTAGGAATTAGGCCGGAGCATATTAAAACATTGGCGGATGTTAAATTATTACCGTTTACAAAAAAAGAACATTTACGAGCAAACTATCCGTTTGGTATGTTTGCCGTACCTACCGAACAAGTGGTGCGGGTGCACGCCTCTTCCGGAACTACGGGAAAACCCACCGTGGTCGGTTATACCAAACGTGATATCCAAACCTGGGCACGTTTGATGGCACGTTCTTTAAATGCTGCCGGAACTTGTACCGGTGATCGGGTACATAATGCCTATGGCTATGGTTTATTTACCGGTGGTTTGGGGTTCCATTATGGGGCTGAGGAGTTGGGGGCTATGGTTACTCCCATGTCCGGTGGCCAAACCCAAAAACAGTTAATGTTAATACATGATTTTGAGCCTAACACTCTATGTTGTACTCCCTCATATGCCTTGAATCTGGTAGAGGCGGCGGAGGAGAGTGATTTTGATATCCGTAAATCAACCTTAAAAAATGGAATCTTTGGAGCAGAACCCTGGACCGAAGAAATGCGTTATGAACTGGAGTCGCGCCTGGGAATTGATGCTATTGATTTATATGGTTTGTCAGAAATCATGGGGCCTGGTGTAGCGGTTGAATGTGTGGAAGGGAAGAATGGTCTACACATCTTTGAGGATCACTTCCTAGTAGAATGTGTGGATAAGGATTCAGGAGAACCTTTGCCTTACGGAGAAGAAGGTGAAATAGTATTTACCTCGCTAACCAAGGAAGCATTTCCCATCTTACGTTACCGTACTCGGGATATTTCTATTTTGGACAAATCACCATGCAAGTGTGGTCGGACCCATGTGCGCATGAAACGTGTTACTGGTCGTACCGATGACATGTTAATTATACGGGGAGTAAATGTATTTCCATCACAGGTTGAATCGATTTTGGTTCGTACGGAGAACTTATCTCCGTTCTATCAAATTGAGATTTTCCGTGACGGTAATATGGATAATATGGTCGTAAATGTTGAAGGTAGCCCGCCATTAGTTGCTCAGGGCGAAGAAGCAATAACACGTGTTGCTGCCAAGATTCAGCATGATATCAAAGATTTTATTGGTGTAACCTGTAAAATCGTCATTAAAAAACCCAATGAAATCCCGCGTTCACAAGGTAAGGCGGTTCGGGTTATTGATCACAGGAAAGCGAAATGAGTTCAGTAGTTAAAGCCGCAATCGGCGAGCGTCACCTGGTTTCCGGGAATGAAGCCATTGCACGAGGAGTTTGGGAAGCTGGAGCCAATGTTGCTGCAGCATATCCTGGAACACCTTCAACCGAAATTTTGGAGTATTTATCGGTTTACCCCACCATTTATACCGAATGGTCGGTAAATGAAAAGGTTTCCGTAGAAGTAGCTATTGGTGCATCTTTGGCCGGTTCACGGGCATTTTGTGCCATGAAACATGTGGGTATGAATGTTGCCTCAGATGCTTTTATGACCCAAACTTTGGCAGGCGTAAATGGCGGTCTGGTCATCGCGGTAGCCGATGATGTTGGTTTGTCATCGTCACAAAATGAACAAGATTCCCGCTACTGGGGGCGTTTTGCTCATTTACCGATTTTGGAACCTGCGGATTCGCAAGAAACCTATGAGATGGTCAAAGACGCGTTTGAATTATCGGAAAAATTTAATACGCCGGTGATTGTACGAATGACAACCCGAGTCTGTCACGTAAAAACCGTGTTGGAGATTAAGGGCGATAGGGAAGAGTTGGAAGTTTCCGGATTCCAAAAAGATCCCGAACGTTGGGTCATGACTCCGGTTGCAGCCAAACAGCGCTTGCCGATTATGTTTGCTCGTGATAAAGAACTGGAAGCTTATACTGAAGAATCATCTTTAAATGTTTTTTATGAAGGTAGTGATAAAAGCATTGGCTTTGTGACTTCTGGCCCGGCTTTTTTACATGTTACCGAAGCCTTTCCGGATGCACCGGTTTTAAAACTCGGTTTCAGTCATCCGGCTCCGATGGAAAAAATCAAAACATTGGCAGCTCAAGTTGAGAAACTTGTGGTAGTGGAAGAAACCGAGAAACTTCTGGAAACGGAAATCCGCGCTGCTGGTGTTACTAATGTCTATGGTAAAGATGTCTTACCTACTATCGGTGAATTATCCCCTGGAGTGCTAAAGCCAGCGATTGGTAAAATATTGGGCAATCAAGAAACGGTAAAAGAAAATGCCGCTAAAGAGGTATTCCCTCGCCCACCTACCATGTGTGTGGCCTGCCCTCACTTGGGACCGTACTTTGCTTTGGCACATATGCGAAATATTACTATTACCGGTGATATCGGTTGTTATACTTTAGGTGCCGGTGAACCTTGGAATGCTCTGGATACTTGTGTGTCCATGGGAGCCTCCATGGGTGTTGCTTTAGGTATGGACAAGGGCCGTGGTGATGCTGGTAAGAAAAATGCCATCGTTGCGGTGATTGGTGACTCTACCTTCTTGCACATGGGAATGCAGGGACTGGTTGATATCACCTATAACAAAGGTAATGTTACGGTCCTATTATTAGATAACCGTGCTGTCGGTATGACTGGTGGACAAACCAATCCGGGCATGGGCAAAGATCTCCATAATGAAGATACGGTTCGCATTGATTTCGTTAAATTGGTCGAAGCATTAGGTGTGAAAAAAGAACGCATCCGGGAAGTGAATCCTTATGAGCTTCCTAATGTTATGAAAATAATGCGCGAGGAAACCAAGATTAATGAAACCTCGGTGGTTATTACCAATGAACCTTGTGTTTTGGTTGATGAATATAATCCAAGACTTCCTTTAACGGTAATTGACGAAGATTGTACCGGATGTGGTAATTGTCTGGATACTGGCTGTCCGGCCATTTTTGTGACCCGTCGTGAAACGGTGGTCAAACCTAATGGCAGGGAAAAAGAATTGGCCTTTGTGCGAATCGATAACAATGTTTGTACCGGTTGTAATCTGTGTACCGAGCCATGTGCCCCGGACTGTATCGTACCCATAAGCCCTCAAGCCAAAGAAACCGTTGTTTCGGCACCAGCCTAGGAGTTATTGTGAATCAATCTACAGATAAAATAACCAATATTTTGGTATCAGGAATCGGTGGTCAGGGAGTAATGACTGCAGCAGAAGTCTTATCCGAAGCAGCGATTAATCAGGGTTATGATGTGAAAAAAACCGAAGTGGCCGGTATGGCTCAACGCGGTGGAGTGGTAACCTCACATGTTCGGTTTGGCAAAAAGGTTTTATCACCGGTTATCGTTGAAGGTGAAGCCGATATAATGCTTAGTTTTGAGGTGGCAGAAGCCTTACGCTGGCAGCACTGGTTAAAGTCGGATGGCGTGGTATTAGTCAATAATAACCGTCAAGAACCTCCGGTAGTAAATTTGGGATTGTTTCCCTATCCGGAAAATGCCATCGAAGAGTTTGAGAAGTCCAGTAAATCGATTACCTATTTTGATGCTACCGGGATAGCACGAGAATTGGGTAACTTGAAACTGGTCAATACCATAATGCTGGGAGCGGTAGCGGATCACCTACCATTTCCGGCAGAAGTGTTACGCAATAATATTATTGAGCGTTTTAGAGAACGCAAGCCTAAATTGGTTAAAATTAATGAACAAGCTTTTGATGCCGGTAGGGCCGCTTCCAGTAACTTGTAATAAAGTCTAAACCTGGTTTTTAAACGCCTTTACTCAATAATTTGTTCATGTCAAATAAGCGCGGATGCAAGGGAATGTGTCTGCGCTTTTTTTATTTAGAAATTTGTATTCCTGCCGATAGCATCCTTAACGGATAGCATTTTTATAAAAATAAATTACACTTAATTCAGATAATTTCTTTGGACGACGGTTTTGGATTTTCTGAGGGCTGAAATGTCAATTGATCTAAAGTCCAATATAAATATAGTTGCAATATGCTAATATCCTGATGTATTAATATAGTTCGCGCATCTTTAAACACGCTATTGTTGTAAAGTGTTAATTTTAGAAAGGAGCACTAGGTGTATAAATTTTTTAATCAAATAATTCATTCTACACTAAACAATCTAGGAATTAGAACGGTTAATGCTCAATTCACATTGTCATATGTCCTGATTGCGCTATTTGCATTTTCAAGTACGGTACTAATGTATTTGATGATGAGCTCGTCGGCTGATGCAATTAATACTGCCGGACGTCAGCGGATGTTAAGTCAACGTGTAGCCAAAGAAGCATTATTATTTGCTCAAAATGTGGAAAGTCGCGAAACGGTAATGAAAACCATTGCTCTTTTTGAAGCGTCACATCAGTTGCTTTTAAACGGCAATGATAAAATTGCGCCGATCAGTTCGCCGGAAATTTTGGCAAAAATGGATGATGTGGAAAAGAAATGGCAAGAATATAAGCGAGTTATTTTGTCATATATGGACAGTAAAAGTGAAGCAGACTTAAAAGAACTTCATCGTCTGTCCCCCATAGTATTAAAACAAATGCATGCCACCGTTACGCAAATGGCGGAGCAATCCAATCAGGCGATGCATGACCAACAGTGGATGGCTTTGATTATTCCTTTAGCGATCCTAACACTGGTATTTCTGGGAAGAATGTATGGCATGGTAACCTTAATGAAGAATATTAAAGATATTCAAAATTCTTTGACCCATGTGAGTAATGGAGATTTTAGCCGACCATTGGAAATTGCTCCATATTATAAGGATTCTGAAATTGACGATTTATTCAGTACTTACAATCGCATGTTGGAACAAGTGGGTAATCTTCTGGCTCAAGTTAATAATGCCATAGAGCATGTCGGTCAATCGACTAATCAAGTCAAAGACTTTTCTGAAAATGCCGAGCAGGGTGCCCAACAACAGTCACAAGATATTGAACATCTGGCTGGTTCCATTGCAGAAATGAATAGCAGTATCCAGGAAGTTAAGGAAAATATTGCCCATGCTGCCGGCTCGGCACAAGAAGCCAATAGTGCTACCAATAATGGCACCGGGATCGTGCATAGTGCGGAAATTAATATCAATGAAATGGCGGAACAGATTAACGACACTTCCAATGCTTTAGGCGAGTTAGAAAAAGACACGCAATTGGTTGGGCATGTTGTAGAGGTCATTAGCGGTATTGCCGAACAAACTAATTTGTTGGCCTTAAATGCTGCCATTGAAGCGGCCCGGGCCGGTGAACAGGGCAGGGGATTTGCGGTGGTTGCCGATGAAGTCAGAACACTGGCGCAAAAAACTCAGGAATCAACAGGACAAATCACGGAAATCATTGATCGTCTTCAATCACAGGCTAAAAAAGCTGTCGCCGTAATGGGGAAAAGCCAGTCTAAAGTTGCCATTAGCGTGGATAAAATGACTGAAACGACTAGTAATTTACAGCAGATTTCCACTTCGGTAGCTAATATTACCGATATGAATCAGATCATCGTTGCTTCTTCCGAGCAACAAAGCCAAATGGCCGATACCATGAATGGTAATATGGGCAGTATTTCTCAAGTGGCAAAAAGTACTGCTGAATCGGTGCAATTATTGTCCGATGCAGGAAATCGTATTGAAGAGCAAATGCAGAATCTGCAGACTTTAATTCAACGGTTTAAATATCAATAGCAAAAATACTCTTTTTTGAAGGGCTCGGTATCTTTCAGCCCTTTATCAGACAGCCATTGTCAGACTCCTCTATTAATCCTAGAAGAACCGGCTATATTTAAAGTAAGAAACAGTTTCTATGATTAATAAGGGGAATAATATGCGATTCCTCCTTTGTTTACTTCTGGTATTACTTTTAACCATTAATGCTTGGGCGACAAACACAGCCACAACGTCTTCGCCTATGGGGGTTTTATTAACCATTGATGGCGCTATCGGTCCGGCCACTGACGACTATATTCAACGTGGTTTAAAACGAGCTCAGGATAGCTCTGCCGAAGTGGTTATTCTGCAAATGGATACGCCTGGCGGTTTGGATCTTTCCATGCGGGCGATTATCAAAAATATAACCAACTCCGCTATTCCTATTGTCACTTACGTAGCTCCTAGCGGTTCAAGAGCTGCCAGTGCCGGGACATATATTCTGTATGCCAGTCATATAGCTGCTATGGCTCCCGGGACTAACCTTGGGGCAGCTACTCCAGTGCAGATTGGTGGTATTTCACCGTCCGATTTAAAAGATAAGTATCAGGACCCTAAAGATAAAGTGATTAAGCCCCAGAAAGATCCAATGAAGCAGAAGATTGTTAACGATGCTGTTGCTTATTTACAGGGCTTGGCACAGATGCGTGGGCGTAATCAGAAATGGGCCGAAAAGGCAGTACGAGAGGCGGCTAGTATTCCGGCGGAAGAAGCTCTAAAGAAAAATGTCATTGATATTGTTGCGGTTAGTCGCTCCGATTTGCTTAAGCAGATAAATGCTCGTGAAGTAGAGATCTTAAAACATAAGCGTGTTCTTAACACGGCCGGGTTGAACTTGGAATCTTATCAACCTGATTGGCGAAATCGCTTATTAAATGTGATTACCAATCCTAATATCGCCTACATTTTAATGTTGGTGGGTATTTACGGTTTGATTTTTGAGTTTTCCAATCCCGGTGCTATTGTTCCCGGTACCGTGGGGGCTATTGCATTGATTATGGCTTTGTATGCCTTTCAATTATTACCAGTCAATTATGCCGGTTTTGGTTTGATTATATTGGGACTAAGTTTAATTGTTGCAGAAGCCTTCCAACCCAGCTTCGGGGTATTGGGCATCGGCGGATTGATCGCCTTTATATTTGGCTCGATTATTTTAATGGATACCGATGCACCTGGATTTGGTATCGACCCGGCAATTATTTTGTCCTTTGCTCTGATTAGCGGTTTATTGCTTTTTATTGTCATTGGAATGGCTCTTAAGGCTCGTACCCGACCGGTGGTAACAGGAGTTGAGGAACTTATTGGTGCTCAGGCCTTAGTTCAGAATGATTTTTATCTTTATGGCAAGGTGTTAGTTCATAGTGAAATCTGGAATGCTGAATCAAAGGTACGCTTAAACAAAGGTCAAGTGGTGGTGGTGAAAGCTGTTAAGGGGCTGAATTTACATGTTGAACCATTTAAAGATAAAACAAAGGAGCTAAGCTAATGACCTTATATACTTTATTAGTATTGATGGGACTGCTGGTCATGTTTCTCTTCAGTATGTTTCGCATTCTTCGAGAATATGAACGTGGAGTAATCTTTCAACTAGGCCGGTTTTGGAAAGTTAAAGGGCCCGGGTTTATTATTGTTATCCCTCTTATCCAACAAATGGTACGGGTGGATTTACGCACTATCGTAATGGATGTTCCCAGCCAGGACGTGATTTCTCGGGATAATGTTTCCGTGCAAGTGAATGCCGTTGTCTATTTTCGCGTGATTGAGGCGGATAAGGCCATCATTCAGGTGGAAAATTTTTATGAGGCGACCAGCCAATTGGCACAAACTACTTTACGCTCGGTACTGGGACAACATGAATTGGATGAAATGTTGGCTGAGCGGGAACGCTTGAATGCTGATATTCAGAATATTCTGGACAAGCAGACAGATGCTTGGGGGATTAAGGTGATCAATGTCGAAATTAAACATGTTGACTTAAACGAGAATATGGTCCGAGCTATTGCTAAACAAGCGGAAGCTGAGCGTACCAGACGTGCCAAAGTAATCCATGCAGAAGGAGAGATGCAAGCGGCTGAAAAGCTATTGGGGGCCGCAAAGATATTGACGCAGCAATCACAAGCCATACAATTGCGTTATTTACAGACGTTGACGGAAATTGCCGGTGAACGCTCCAATACCATTATTTTTCCATTACCTTTGAATATGGTTGAAGAATTATTTAAACGGAGCAAAACAACCGATAATTAATAGCGATTTGCATAGCTGGAGATGACGTGTATACTAATCGTTTGAATTTTAATAAGATGTTAAGTAGAAGAGCTTTACTTTAGGGTAGTAAAACAGTCACGGTTTGATTGGATTATTTATTATTAGTATATTAGTGTTTACTTATAAAGGTTGTTGTGATATCCTGCACAATAAATCCATTATTAGGTATAAATGTATACCTAATGCAGAAGTAACAAATTGACGAGGTAATATATGACTGGAAATAAAAACACGGGAGCTCCGGTTTTGGTGACAATGATTGCCTTGACTATGGTTTCTGCACCGGTACTAGCTGAGAAACAATACCATTTTCCTCCTATAGAGGAAAATATTTCGGAAGCTCAACAGTCCTATTTCAGTGCTCCCAAAACGGTAGAGATTAAAAAAGAAAATCTGACTGCAAAACCTACTGCTGCACCTAAAAGGGTAGTGAATGCACAACCGAAACCACTGGTAAAATCTTACCCGAGGCAGATTCCTCCTGGTGCTGTACCTCCGCAGGCCAGGCCTTATACTGTTCCCGGTCAGAATTTACGTGCTCCGGGAGCTCCTTTATCATATGGGGCTCCATTAGTGCGTCGTGGACCACAACCTTATCCAATGAATGCACCCTTAGTAAACCGTGGACCAATGTTATACAGAGCTCCTATCATGAATAGAGCTCCGTTGATGAATAGAGCTCCTTTGGCAACTGGTACACCACCTCCTAACTATAGAGCTCCGGGTGTCCCACCGGGTTATGGTGCGCTTCCTCCTCCTAATTATCGACCTTTAGCCGGGCCTGGTCCTTATCGTTCCGGCCCTTATTCCGCTCCCTATCGTCCTGGGCCTTATGCAGGTCCTTATCGTCAAGGACCTTATGCGGCTCCCTATCGTCCCGGACCTTATCCTGGACCCTATAGAAACCGAGATCGTTCCTTTGGCAGCAAGTTTTTTGATAAAGGACCATTTAAGAACCCACCATGGGATCGTGATGATGATGATGATAACTTCGGTTTCTTTGATATGATACCGAGTGAAGATTTGGAAGAGATTTGGGACGACTTGCTTGCCGGACCGACCGAGGACGGGGATATTCCAGGTCCTATGGATTGGCCGGGTATTGAAATGCCGGGACCGTTTGAAGTGGGAGAACAGGCCGAAGACGTGATGTATGAAATCCCAACCTTTTTTGGTGACGGATACGGTTATGATAGCGAAGATGATGAACGCTGGTAAATTCTTATATACTTAAGGATAAAAAAGCTCCTTTATAGGAGCTTTTTTTATGCCTGCTGCTTTTTTAAAAGGGCGCAGTTGTGCGTCAATTTAATATAACAGTGATATTTTATGGTCAATTTTAAAGCTATATTGGAAAAAAGTCGGCGATTATAATAATCTATCCTGACACCCACTTCTTATCTTTAGAAAAACACACTTTGCCGTTTAAGAGTCAGAAATTATATGTTTGAAAACCAGTTTATTATCACCATTAGTTTTGTGGTTTACGTGTTGGCCATGTTTGTTATCGCTTGGTTTGCCTGGAAAAATACCCGTAATCTATCTGACTATATTTTGGGTGGACGACGTATTGGGCGTTGGGTCACGGCATTGAGTGCTGGTGCTTCAGATATGAGCGGCTGGTTGCTATTGGGTTTACCGGGATATGCCTATGCCGCAGGTTACGAATCGTTCTGGTTGGCTCTGGGATTATTGGTTGGAACCTATTGCAACTGGAAATTTATCGCTTTACGTCTGCGAATTTATAGTGAAATGGCCGATGATGCTTTGACTTTGCCGGCATTTTTTGTGGCTCGTTTTAAACAACATGGTCATCTATTGCAGATTATTTCAGCCATTTTCATTTTAATGTTTTTTATGTTTTATACCAGTTCGGGTTTGGTTGCCGGAGGGAAATTGTTTGAAACGGTTTTTGAACTTCCTTATCAATGGGCAGTAACCATCGGAATGTTAATTATTGTCAGTTATACTTTTATGGGAGGTTTTTTAGCCGTTGCATGGACTGATTTATTACAGGGGCTATTAATGTTGGCGGCTTTGTTGATCGTTCCTATCGTGAGTATTCAGGCGGTCGGAGGTTGGGATAGTAATATAGCCACAATCAGTCAGAATAACCCCGAGTTACTGGATATGTTTAGTGATAGCAAAGGACAACCATTAACATTATTAGCGATATTATCGCTGCTGGGATGGGGATTGGGATATTTTGGACAGCCGCATATTTTGGCTCGTTTTCAGGCCATTAGAAATCCCGGTTTGGTAAAATCCTCTCGACGTATTGCAGTTAGTTGGTCATTACTAACTATGTTCGGTGCGCTATTAGTAGGTTTGACAGGAATTGCCTATATTCAACCCGGTTTGCAAGGGGGAGATACTGAGAAAGTATTTATGTTGCTGGTTTCGGCTCTATTTCATCCAGTAATAGCGGGTATTCTTTTAGCTGCTATTTTGGCGGCTGTAATGAGTACTGCGGATTCTCAATTATTGGTATCTTCATCGACCTTGGCCGAGGATTTTTATAAAACACTCATTCGACCTGCAGCTAGTGATAAGGAATTAGTTTTGGTCGGGCGACTGGCGGTAGTCATTGTGGCATTGATTGCCTATTTTATTGCCCTAAATCCGGACTCTAAGGTACTCGACCTGGTAGCTTATGCTTGGGCTGGCTTTGGCGCAGCCTTTGGACCGACTTTGATTTTGTCTTTATTCTGGAAACGTATGACCAGTTTGGGGGCATTGGCTGGTATTATTGTTGGTGGTGGGACCGTAGTAATATGGAAGCAATTACAGGGAGGATGGTTTGACCTCTATGAAATTGTTCCTGGAGTTCTTCTTGCTGGTTTGGCAATTGTTGTTGTTAGTCGTATGAGTCCTGAGCCTGAAGAAGAAATTATTCAACGTCATGAAGAAATTGAACAAGAATGTCTAAGGTACTAATCATGTTTCGTAAATTAGTTATATTTATAGTTTGTGCAATTTTAAGTGCTGGTATGCTAAATGTTCAAGCCGATCAGATGGGAGAGCAGCTATTAGCGATTCAGTTGGCTAATTTGGGCTACCAGAAAAAGGATTCTCTACTATTAATGACGGCGGCGAAAATATTTAAGACCAGTCCTGTACAGGCAATTAGTTTAAACAAGCAAGGTGCTAAAAATAGCAAAACTATGCCAAAAATTATGCCAAAGAATAAGCGGATTTCATATTTAGCCGATGATCTGTTGAATACCGCCGAGCAGTACTCAAAAGGTAAAGCGGAGTTGGTATTGTTAATTCAGGAACTTCGTTCCTTCACTGCGAGAGGATTATCGGACGGGGCAAAGATGCACAAGGATCAGGTTTTGGCTAATGGCTTTGATTATTACAAATTATCTTTCGAGGCCGATGCTATGGCTAAAGTAGGTATTGTTAGTGATGATAGCCAACAGGATTTGGACCTTTATGTGGTGGAAGCCTTAGATCAGGATAAGATCGTCTGTCAGGATACCAGTGCGACTTCCGGGTCATTATGTGAATGGGTACCCGAAAAAGAGCAAGATTATATAATCAAAATTAAAAATCGTAGTAGCTCTATGACTGCGTATACGATGATTCTTAATTAATCGCATAAACAGGAAGATAAAGTGATTGCTAAAATAATCTTTCGCTATGTCATATGGCTACTACTAGTGGCGTTTTCGATGCGTGCTATAGCAGAAAATGAGTACTATTTAGGGTGTATTAATCCGGTGATTTCAGGTGCTAGCCAGTCTCTTAATGCTCCTGTTGAATCAATTACCTGGAAACAGATTGACCCTCAAGATAGTGTCGATAAGGGGATTATTGACCAAGCGTTTAATCAAATACTTGATGCAAAATTCAAATCACTGGAAAAAACTGACAATATTCCTGCTCCTTTGTCGGAAAGTCTGTTTGAGCAGCTGGAACAAAAGATTAAAGCGGAGGAACAAATAAAAAATCGAAGGGTATTGGCACAGACCAATAAAATATGGCCGACCGGAACGACACTAAAAGTAGCCTTTGATTTTACCGGAACCAGTGCCGATAGTTTTGCTGATTATTGTAGTGGCTTGAGCAATAATGACTGCCAAGTAAAAATAAAAGAATTTATTTTAAATATTGCCGGACAATGGAGTGAACATGGGAATATCTATTTTTCTTTGTCCAATAATTGGGACTATGCTGATATTCGCATTAGCTTTTCCCAAGCAGGAGCATGGTCGAAAATAGGAACCGATGCACGCACTGTCAATCCGCTTTTTGCCACGATGAATTTTCATCATAGCAGTTGGAATAATCAGACTTTGTTATCCTCAACCGTATTGCATGAGTTTGGACATGCAATTGGATTAAGGCATGAACATAAGAGTCCCTTAGTTCCCTTTAAAGTTGATGAGCAAGCGGCATATGCTGTATATCAACAAGAACTTGGTTGGGATCAAAATAAAGTAAAAAATAATATTATCTTATTATTAAATGAAAGTGAAACGCCGCTTTTTGTTGGGGATTTTGATAATGAGTCTATTATGATTTATCCCTTCCCCCGCAGTATTATCGAGGATGACAGCTTATGTCCATCTAACCATGAATATTTTTGTGTGGAACCAACTTACAAACTTTCTGATTATGATAAACAGTCCATCAAGCAAGTTTATTATTATACTGAATCTGTCGTTACCGTAGTAAAGAAAGACACCAATGCGCGTAATCAAGTGGTATGGGAGATCGATATTCCCGTATTAGAGTATGCGGGAAACTACTATAAAGCCAGAATGGTTAACCAAGGTAATAATAATAGCCAATTTTTATTGGTTTCAGCGCAACAGATTGATAAACCAAATACCGGCAATATACCGGTATTTAAGGATAATAAAATAGAAATTGATCGAGTCGAGTTACGAATTAATGGTCAACCAAGTACTTTCTATCAAGCGACTTTAATTCTACAGAGCCAAAATGGAAACGAATTGATTTTTGCGGTGACGCAATTAACAGAAATTGATTCTTAACTGAAAGGATTGGATTTTCTAGAGATTATTAAAAACGATTTGCCCATTTTCTAAGCAAAATTTACCGCGCTTATATTCGCGGTTTAAAATTAGGTTATGATCGCAAATGGTTATGCTGACTCCAGGATAGGCAACTTTATGTACCTCGATAACGCTCTCTTTAGCGCTCTCGATTTTTCCACTTAATTCCTGATGTTCCTCTTTTAAGGCTTCCAGCTTTTTACCCAATGGCTCTAATTCGGCCATCATCATCATAACCTCTTCACTCATACCAACAGCTTGGCTACTGGCATAGATGTTTTCGATATGGTCAAAACGTTTCTTACCGGCTTCTAGTTCATCCGCCAATTCGGCCTGACGATCAAGATCGGCCTGGGTATAACCGACTGAAAGATAGGTTTTGATATCACTGCTACTTCCTAATTCGCCGACACTGATCTTGTTGAAGGCATGCAGATGACCTCCGATAACACTGCAATTACGGTTTTCATCATTACCGGCATCAATTGTGTCGTTGGCTGTAAAGTTACAATCCAAGGCATTTTCTGAGATTACGATATTGGTTTTGGAAACCACATCGGCATGTTCCATAAAATTGGCATTTACTTCACCATTGGCCTCGATGATACTGCGATTGCCTCTGACTCCGCCATGTACGATGACATTACCTTGAGCTCTGGCAATGGCTTTTTCAATATTAACTTCGATAATAATATCGGCTTTGGTTTCAACGGTAAATCCGGGATCTACAACTCCTTTTACCATGACCGTTGAATCGGTATGAATATTACCGGTTTTGGCGCTGACATCACCGGATAACACGAGAGTTTCTGTTACTGCCAGATTGTTTTGGTTGACAATTAGAACTCCGTCTAAGCTGGCATGAAGGACTCCATCGGGGGTGTGATGTATTCCTACAATCGTGAGCTTTAGATCTTTGGCTGGTTTGGCATCAATTCGATTATTAAAAACATCGATTCCTTTAACTGCAGGAACCAATGGTATTTTTCGTCCTATTTCGTCATCCTTCTTAACATTCCAAGGGTAAGAGCGTTCTTTAAAATCGATAGAGCCATCTTCCATCAACTTACCAGCAGCCAATGAATGATTCAATTCCAAACGGGCATCAATACCGTCTTTGGCCGGTTTACCTTTAGCCACAATAATTTGGTGAAAAGGGTGTTCATGATTGGTTTGGATTTTCCCGGAATTTAAATCGGCCAGTTGCTGTTTAATATCGTCTTCCTGAATGCCATAAGAGATATTCATTGCTTCGAAGGATTTTTGTACAGCGGCATAGCTGATATCTTTTTTATTTTCAGCGCTATAAATGGGTAATTCCAAATAAGCGTGTAATTTATCCTCGGACACGGTCAGCAAGGGTTTAAGATCTACTTTTTCTCCAATTTGGATAAGGCCTATATAACTTGCCACATATCGATACAACTCCTTGTCCTTAACGGTTAAAGAGATTCCTTCGCCGTTAGGGGTAATACTTTCAGGAGCATCGTCAACTGGAATGATTTCTCCGAAAACATCAACGCCGGGGGTTGCTTCCTCATAACATTGATAACTGGCAATAGTTTGTCCCGGTAGGGCGACTTTATCCAAAATATTTTCAGATTGGATATTCATACGCCACTCCAACTCACCAAATTTTCCTGCTACCGGTGGTTTACCGGTTACGATCGTAAGGCAATCCGGTGCTTTATCCTGCAAACTAACAGGTTTGACACGGTGTGAATTAAATAGAGCCGTTTGGATTAATTTGCCATCCCAGCCATAGTGAATATTCATACGTTCCAAAGTATCCAGAATATGTAGAATATTGACTTTTGTTAGCTCATCATCACCTAGAAATCCAAATAGTTCGATCTGGGCGGTTAATTTAGATTCTGATACTCTTACAATTGGCCTAACCATTAAATTATCATTAATTAAAGCCATGACTCCCAAAAAGTTGGAATAGTAAGCGATATATTCAGTGCCGGATTCAGGATCTTGCTTATTTTTATAATAGGCTCCGTTACCAACGCTTATCTTTTGATCTTCAAGTTCCTCAGATTTAATTGGCAGACCATAGATATCTTTTCCGGCAATACCCTCAGGAGCGGTTATGGTATGAGCAATCATTTGATCAGGACTGACGACACGTTGATAATCATAAGGCATATCGGGATCAATAAACCATTTTAAGCCCTCATTCTGCTTGTGAACGCAAGGCGTTCCCTTGGCAATTAAAACCGCCGGGGGAATGATATCGTTGGTTAAATAATGAGCAACGGTTTCTTCGACTGCTTTTTGATTAATACCGTGATTGACTTTAAGTTGCTTTAATTTTTCAATAATCGCTTTTAAAAAGACATTCTTGCTAGGTTTTGAGCTTGAACCAAGGATTTCCATATAGACACGCAAACTATCCTCAGAGATAGTTATATTAAATAATTTGTCTGCGTTGTCAGTCATGCCTGTTCCGTTTTGCTGCTTTTTTTAGCTTGATTATTTATCGTTACCTAGAATTGGATATCGGCACAATTAATAAATGCTTAAAAAGCAATATTATTATCTTTTAACCGTGATATGTAGGTTTTGATATATATTTTATTATTATTTAACAATAGCATATTCGCACCATTTAAAAACTAATTGAAGCTTTTAAAGGTAAACTGTTTGATTCTAGCAGAATTGTATTGAAAAAGTGTGAACCAGGTCGAAATATTAACGATTTTTTTGTCATTTGCTCACTCATTATTATCCACGTCATTGTTCATGGAATAAATAATACCGGCCGTATGGGAACCTACAGACATAATAGCCAGTGCAGCTAATATAAGCAGCCTTTTGAACCAACGGTTGCGCTTCTTTAAAGGCTTTTGAAAAATTTTATTGTTTGTTACCCAATTTAATAGTTGTTTTGTAAACTCTTGTCAAAGCCGCTAAAATAGGGGATTTCCTAAAATCTCGGGCAAGTCTTGGCCTTTATTCAAATCTATCGGCAGTTCCTGGAGTGTTTTAGTCGCATCGTCATCTCATTTTTTAATAGAAGGAATTTTAGTGAGTAGTATTGAAGTCCCCATGGGTATTGTTCCCCTCGATAATATATTACCGGATGAACCGTTATTAATGATGGGAGCTGGTCCTGTCCCCATTCCAGCCCGCGTGGCAGCGGCAAATTCCATAGTCATCAACCACCTAGGCGATACTATGGCTGTGGTTATCGAGCAGGTAAAAGCTATGTCCCGGTATGTTTTTCAAACTGGCTCCCAACATATTCTAGGCGTTGCCGGTCCCGGTTCGGCGGCCATGGAAATGGCCATCGTTAATCTTATTCAACCAGGAGATAAGGTATTAAGTATTTGTAATGGATTTTTCAGTAACCGTCTGGCAGAGATGGCCGAACGTAATCAGGCACAAGTGGTTAGAATGAATGTCGCTAATGGTCGAGGTGCTCGAGTCAGCGAGGTGGAAGCTTTTATTCAAGATCATCAACCACGGGTGTTAACCATCGTGCAGGGAGAAACATCAAATACCGTTTTAAATCGACAATTACCGGAAATCAGTCGATTGGCACACCAACATAATTGTTTGGTCATCGTCGATGCTGTTTGTACCCTTAGCACTATGCCCCTGGAAATGGATAACTGGGAAATTGATGCGGTTATTACCGGTGGACAAAAAGGTTTGGCTTCTATTCCTGGGGTTTCACTGGTAGCTTTTTCCGATCAAGCATGGGATTTTATCAGTAAACGAGAAGACCAATTACGACATTGGTGTTTGGATGCCATATTGGCCGATCAATTTTGGTATAAAAAATCCTATCACTACACCGCTCCAGTATCCGGTATTTTGGCCCTACATGAAGCATTGCGCTTGATTTGCAAAGAGACCCTGCAAACTCGTTTTGAACGCCATTTACGTTGTTCTGAAGCATTGCAAGATGCCATAGAAGCATTAGGATTACGTTTATTTGTTAGTCCACCGGCACGCTTAAATTCAGTTGTGGGTATCGAATTGCCGGATAATATTGATAACAAAGCTTTGTTAAAACGAATGTCACAACGACATAGAGTAGAGATTTCCGGTTCATTTGGGCCTGATATTGTGCGGATTGGCCAAATGGGGGAACAGAGTCGAGCACATAACTTATTTCGAACTGTACATGCGCTCGGTTCAAGTATCAATACCTTAGGTGGTACTGTTGATGTTCCAGCCGGTGTAGCTGCTCTGGAATGTCGCCTGGAAGTATGTTAAAACTTCTTGATGTAGCGATTAGATTTCCAAGTGTTCAAAGGGCCTTTCAAGGACCTCACGATACATAAACAAAAGTGCGTTGAGGGCTTGTTTGACTCCTACCGCTGCGATTTTATGATCGCGGCTCAAATGGTTTAAAAAATCCACCATCTCATTTGCACCAAGCTCCTGAGGATGGCGTTTATTGTGAAATAAAATATATTCTCTAATCCGCTCCAAATAAATGCGTTCAACTTTTTCATTGAGGTTTTTGATACGAATATTGGCTTGTATGGCTTTAAATAGATTGGATTTCATGTGATTCCTCCTACCCCGATATTGTTTAATAGCAGTTTAATCCCGCTAAAATAATTTCGGTATCAGAGGAATCTGAAATTTTTGTAGGAAAATTCGACAATTTTGTGTCAGTTAGTTTTACTTTTGAATCTTTTCTGGATGAAGTTCACTTTTACAAGCGTAAATTTAGAAAAATTTATGCTTAAGGATGAGCCCCATCTCAAATGGGGCTTAGGAATCAAATCGAATTTATCTAAAGTGCCTTAACCTGATGACAAAGTTCAATTAATTGGCCAAGTGAAGATTGGTATAGTGCATAGTGTTGGCCGGATGTGGTCAGTTCCTGCTTATTTTGCGAGCTACCTATCAAGAAATTGCGATAATTAATAACGGCTGACTGAAGATAATATTCCGTATCGTGGGCTTTTTGAGTTAATTGATTTTGTAATAATAGATCTGCAGATGCGTCAGGCTGTTCGATAATAGTTTCAGGCTTTGGTAACGACTTTTTATCGTCATTAGCTGTTAACAACATGGCCAACTCAGACAATTCACTAAAAAATATCTGGTAATTGTTGTAATAACTTAATGCGCTATTCAGATTGCTTTGGTTTGAATCGGTTCTCAAACAATAATCCAGGTAAGAATTGATAGCGGAATCAAAGGCATTAAAAACCAACTCTTGTTTATTATCAAATTGTTGTAAATAGTTTAGCGATGTTGTCGTGACTGGAGCAGGTGTAGGTTCTGGTGTTGAACTCGATACCGGTTCGGTGACACTATTCGGTGTCGGTGTCGGTGTCGGTGTCGGTGTCGGTGTCGGTGTAGAGTTAGTCGTATTGCCATCAGGTGCTCCGACCGTTATATTTGCGCTACAAAGCGCATCGGGATTGTCGGAGCCTTCTCCTGAACGTTCAACCGGCCACTGATAATTTCCTCCTCCCTCGATAAATTGTCCCCAACAACTAATGGGGTTATAACCGTTACCGGCACTATTATTAAGAATGGTGGAATTGTTTAGGGTAACATCGGCAATGCCGTTACCGGCAAAGGCCGCCGCAAAACCACCGCTACCCGGAGCACTATTATCCGAGATATTACTATTACTAATCGTGCCATTAACTCCATCACCAATCCAAACTGCTGCCAAACCGGTTCTGGCAGTATTAGAGGTAATTTCGACATTATTAAAACTAATGGTGGTATAAGGATCTTCCAATTGTATGGCACCGAAAATATTGGCCTGATTATCACTAAATGTTGTATCACTAATCGTAATTGGCCCACCCATAAAAAATAACCCTCCGGCGGCACTAAAATCAGGCTGGTTGCTGATGGTATTATTGCTGATTGTGGATTGTTCTATCATCATACTGCCAGTACCAAAATAAGAGGTCCGGAAAATTCCACCCCCTAAGGCGTTGCCGCTATTATTACGTAATATTACACCGCAAAGGTGTAAATCATTTTCAGCACCGTCCATTTGGATACCGCCACCATTACCACCACTACCCTGTTGATTGCCGTCACCATTGCCATGTTCGCCACCCTCATAGTTAGCGCCATAACCACGGGCCTGATTATTTTCGACTATGCTATTGTATAAGTAAGTGGAGGTCCAGAGATTACCTATTGCCCCGCCGTTGGCACAATGATTACCGTTAAAATAACTGTTTACGATGGTTGTTCCTCCCACTCCATTACCAAAAATGGCGCCACCGGCCAAATCGGGACCCAGATCATCACAACTATTATTTTCGAAAACCGAATCAAAAACCCGGACGTTTCCACCGACATAATATATGGCTCCACCACCGCCATCATAGTAAGTTCCCAGAGCGATGGGAGTACCAGAGGAACTGCCGTCACGAAAGGTTAAGTTCATTACCGTTAACGTAGGGGAGGTATTATTAAAATTCCCGGTATCCATATTCAAGATACGGCTGTTACTGCCACCGCTCAAAGTGATTAAGCCGCCGCCATCGATAGTGGTATCGGTATCTAAATTGACCATCGCCTCACTGTTTATGGTGATGGTGTGAGGAGCTGTGCCACAGTTAAAATTGATCTCACCTCCGCTATCTAAGGCGTTTTTAAATGCCGTTTCCGTGCAACTTTCCGGGCTGCCGTCGCCTATAGTAAAGGCAGCGCTCAAATTTGGGGCGCTTGGCACTGAACAAATACCTGTGGTCGATAAAGTCAGGGACATAGCTGGACTGCAAGAAAATACAATAGCCATCACAGGCATAGCTAGAGTGATGCAGCGTTTGGCTATTAGTTGTGTTGTTAGTGTTTGCCTGTGGAACATAATGTTTTTCCATTATTGTTTGTGTTAGAGAAAGTATATGATTTCATCGTCAAACTTCTTTGAAATAGCTCACAGGAAAATGGACAGGCTATCTGAAGTTGTAAATTTTGCCGAAGAGTTCTCGTTTTTTTTACCCATTAGGAGGGAGTAAGTAAGTGTAATTTTTATGTTGTAATCAGTGTTCCGAAAGTGTGTCATTTCACACATCTACTCAGGGGTAGTTTTTTAAACAAAGCTATCTATTACAATGCCCGCATGGACAAAAAAACACTTTTCATGTTAGCGATATCTGGTCTGTTAATACTGATATTATCGGCTACCGCATATTACAAATCGGAACTAGCCAAGCAAGAAAATATCATTGCTCGTGGCACTCCCAATAAAACCTGTGATTTGCATAAATCCGACTGTCACCTGGAACTACCGGGTGGTGGAAAAGTCACTCTCGCTATTAATCCCAGACCCATACCTTTAGTTTCTAAACTGGATATTCAAGTTAAGGTTGAAGGAAAGCAGGAAGTTAATTCTGTACTGGTTGATTTTCAAGGAACGTCGATGAATATGGGACCCAATACAGTGATGATGAAAAAGTTAGCCGAAGGACAGTTTAGCGGTAATGGAATGTTACCGGTTTGCATTCGAAATAGTATGGAATGGCAAGCGGATGTCCTGATCCGTACCGATGCCGGAACTTTGTCTGCTCCCTTTATATTTATAACCAATAAATAATTATCATGAAAAAAGTATTACCGCTATTGATCATCCTTTTAACAGCAGCTCTTATTTGGGTTGGTTTTTTTTGGAATCCATCAGAACAGGGACATGCTATTAGTCAAGGGAGCCATAATTTACCCAAGGGTGGTGATTTTAATTTAAAAACCGCAGATGGTCCCATCAATTTGAAAAGTTTCCAGGGTAAAGTGTTATTAATCTATTTTGGTTATACCTGGTGCCCAGACGTATGCCCCACAAATTTGGCTATGATGGCGGGGGCATTAGGACAGCTTAAAGATAATGAAAAAGATAAGGTGCAAGGATTATTTGTAAGTGTTGATCCACAACGGGACACCGTGGAGCGGCTGAAGGAATATACGGCTTTTTTTCATGAAACGATTATTGGTGCCACCACCGATGCCAAAAGCATAAATGAAGTGGCAACTCGTTACGGTTCAATATATCGCAAAGTGCAACAAGACTCGGCAACCGACTATGTTGTCGATCATAGCTCAGAAACCTATGTGGTAAATCCGGATGGAGAACTGGTTGAGCGTTTACCACATGGAGCCTCACCTGAGCAAATTTTAACGAGTGTTCGCAAGCTTTTGTAATGACTAAATCTGAAGGGAAAAACAATGAAAACTAATTGGAAATCGTATATTGCTTTAATTCTTATATTAATGGCATTTAATGTTAATGCTGCTGGCACTGCTGCTGATGCGGTCATGGTACATAACCCCTATGCTCGTGCAGTTCCTCCGGGGCAACCTAATAGCGCGGCCTTTATGCACCTTAAAAACAGCTCTGACAAAGCTCATGCTATTGTTAATGCCATTAGTGATGTATCAAAGGTTGTTGAATTACATACCCATACCATGCAGGACGGTATGATGATGATGCGCCGTATCGAAAAAATTGATATTCCCGCCAATGGTGATGCCATGTTAAAGCCCGGCGGCTTACATATTATGTTTATCGGACTTAAGCAAGATTTAAAACTTGATCAACAAGTATCCTTAACACTTGAATTTGAAGATGGCAGTAAAAAGACCGTTAAGGCTCCAGTTAAGAAAATTATGATGGGGGGGATGATGAAGGGCATGAAGCACTAAAAATACCCATCGTATCGTTGTACCATATGGCCCATTCCTCTTTTTGCGGGCCATATGTTTTTTCTTTCATTGATAGCGGATGATTATTCTTGAAACTGAAAGCAAGAATTTCTCCCAATTTCTTTAGCTTTATATAGCGCCTTATCTGCACATTCTATTAACATTTTTGGAGTACTGGTTGAGTCGGGAATGATTGAACAATAGCCAATGCTTAGCGTTACAGGGTTATTCTCTTTAGCCGGATGGGGTATGGCCATAACGTATACCTCCTTTCGAATGGCTTCAGCTAAATATGAGGCCTCTTTTTCACCTCCGTAAACAATAACCGTAAACTCCTCTCCTCCGTATCGACATGCAATCTCGGATGAACGAACACACATGTTTGAAATTGAACGGGCGACTTGAATAAGGCATTCGTCCCCAGCTAAATGCCCAAGTTTGTCATTGTATTGTTTGAAATGGTCAATATCGCACATGAGAAGTGAAATGTCGTGTTTTTCTCGAGTAGCAAGATTCATTAAAAATTCTATTTGAGAGTCAAACTCCCTGCGATTAAAAAGACCGGTTAAGCTATCAGTCCTTACCATATTGTATAATTCGGCAGTTGCTATTTCAGGTTCTATTAGGCCGAATAAGAGTGTGGCATTACCTGATTCATCTTTAACTAATGCTCTTGCTCGGCTCGAAAAATATAACGTCTGATCCGATTCTGAATCATAATACGGAAAGTTATTGCTGTATTCGTCAATAATCCCTTTTCGTAATTGAAAGTATTCGTTAAAAATCTGCTTTGCTTTATTTGAGCTTCTTATTGCAATATTTTTATTATAATCCCCGGCTATTGGACAGCTTTGGCTTACGGAATGTTGAGTTATATTCTCATCCAAAGAGAAGGTTTTGCACATCGTTTTATTGCAATAAAAAATATTCGGATCATCTTCCAGATCAATGATCCACCACGACAAATTGGTGAAATTGAGGTATTTCTCGTAAAGGCGATAAAATTCTTCTATTCGTTTATTTGGAAACATGTTCAGATTGATGTGTGTTATCTATGCTTATCCTGGCAACTAGCCTTGGGCATTTTGCTACCGTTTTAAAGATGCTAAGCCTACAACAAATGATGAACTAGCAGTTAAACTTGCCGCCGCTCAGGAGCGAGGTGATCAAAATTGCCCCGGTTGTGTATGTCCGAAATGAGCATTGACTGTTGAGGACTGGCCGACCACGAGAAATTCCTCAGTAGGAAGAGGAAGGGCTCGGTCATCAACTTGCAAATGTACAGGTAATTATGATCATAATTATTAGCGAATAGCAAGTGCTAATCCGAGATGAAAAGTATGGAAGAAGGCGATCATCACTAGGGAATTTCTATGACCACACAAATGCAGCTCTTAAACTGCTGTTGCATCGGATACTTCTGAAGCCATGTTTTTATTATTAAGTTAGAACTTATGAATAATACCTAAAGTAAAACCAATCGGAGATGAATCGGCATCATTCATATCATTACCGGTTTTCGAATATGGGACGACACTGGCTTCTTTGATGATGGTAACGTTTTCATATTCGGACTTGATGATTCCTATAACTACAAAAGGCATTATTATTGGTCAATATTGAACCTTTCAAAAATGTTAATGATGCTTTGGGATGTTCATCGGGTGATAAATTGCATAGAGAGATCGGAAAACCGATGGATGAAAATGAACGAACTGTCTGCCCATACATTAAATCATTTAATTTTAGCTAATGTTACCTTGTCAGATATTGTACATTAACTGTTTTATTTTATGAGTTGGCAGAGTCTGGCCAACATTTAGTGAAGAGCTTCGGTTTTTTTGACCAACTCTAGTACCGTTTTGACTTCCATCTTCTGAAAAATTGCAGTACGGTGGGTTTTGATGGTATTGATCGAGACACCTAGCTCACTACCTATTTCCTTGTTTTTCTTTCCGGCCACAACCAACCAGAAAACTTTACGTTGTGCCGGTGAAAGTGATTCAAAACGCCCGAGAATCTCTAGTTTTTTCTTCTTCCATTCCATCATAGAGTTAGGAGAATCGTCTACATTGGTTGGTCGATTTTCGAAAACGTATTGGTCGAGTATTGTTACAAGCTCATCATCAAAATTTATTTCGGGGCTGTCAGGTTTGTCCAGATAGTTTGCCAGGCCAGTATCGAAGTTCACTATGTGATTTCCCACCCAACCCGTAAGAATTGTTAACAGCATACTGTTTCCTTTTCTTGGGCTTTGTTCGGTAAGAACAGCTGAAAATTTTTTCAGTTGCCTTTTTATCTGTTTATGAGCTAGTTTGTGTTCCTTTATGTGAAGTTGGCATTTCGGGGTATTCGGTAAAAGCTCCATCATTTTTTCCTCGTATGTATTATGTCCCACGAGAAAAGCATTTAGCTGACTAGATAATGAGCTTAGATTCGAAATGCAATCTTGTTGTTTGTGTGAGTGACATTCAACACATGAAGCATTTTGGTTTCGTTCTTTTTCCGAACAAAAGTTTACAAGCTCAACTGCTAAGTTTTCAAGAATGGAGTGTTGTCGATCGATTTCTGCATGACCAGTTTTCTTAATCATCTTTGAACCCAAAAAGTTATGTTATTTGAATCATAAATCTGATGTATAAATTAAATATTTTTTAAAATATCACCCCATAGGGTGAGGAAATTATAATTGATTTAGGTTTTAATATAAAAGATATGATTGGATAAAATGAACTTTCAAAGTCACCCTATGAAAACGTAACAATGACCACCAAAGAATTAATAAACCCTTCAAATAAGTTGCTGTTGCAAAGGTGTTTATTAGAATACGAATTGATACTGGCATCGCTATTTCCCCAGTATATTAAAGAAGGTGTGGTTATCACCGATGTTCCTGCCAATATCGTTGATATTTAAGTTGAATCCACATTGCGTTATTAGGAAAGTACATTGAAATATCTAAATCTGAATAATATCAGTACTCAAATCACGATGTTATCATTGATTTTAGTCATTATTTCATCACTAATAATAGCATCTGTGTTCTATTTACATTCTTCAGATGCACTGATAAAACTCGCGTCATACTCCCAGACAGAGCAACTCAAAAATGAATCTATAAGACTGAAAACCCAAATAGAAACCTTGCGCCATGATGTAATGTTTTTGGCAAATATACCCCCGGTATATGGGATCATTCGTGCTCAAAGAAATAATGGAATAGATCCTGTTGATGGCTCTTCTATGAAAAGATGGAAAATTCATCTTAAAGAAATATTTGTGGGCTTTCTACAATCAAAAAAAAATTATTTTCAAGTTCGTTTTATAGGCATCCAGGATAATGGAAAAGAACTGGTTCGTGTTGAGCGTGATGGTGAAAAAATTATTAAGGTGTCTGAACCGCTGTTACAGGAAAAAGGTGATAGAAAATATTTCAAAGAAACCATCAAGCTTAAACATGGACAAGTGTATCTTTCTGATGTAAACCTGAATCGGGAATATGGAAAAGTGACCATTCCTTATAAACCCGTTATGCGTGCTGCAATTCCAGTCTTTGCAGCAAAAAATACACTATTTGGTTTTATCATCATTAATATGGATTTTGCCCCTATTCTCAATTCTTTGTCAAAAACAACGGAAGAAATTGGCTCTACTTATGTTATCAATAATGCGGGTGATTTATTGGCAGGTCCAGTTGGAGCTAAACTTTTTGCTTTTGAGTTTGGTAACCCATGGAAAATTTATAACAAATATCCAGAATTTTCTAACATATATGCAAGTAATTCAAAAGCACTCAATAGCTGGGAATTGTTATTACCTGATAATGATTTTATTGCCCAGGGGCAAAATATTTTCTTTGATCCGAATCAACCTGAACAATTTATTGCGATAATATCCTTGAGCTCTTATAGCTTGCTTTTGCATAAACCTATAAAAACGCTGCAAGGCATAATTGTCATTACTGTTTTTCTTATCATTATTGCGGCTGGCTTGGCATTTTTTATCTCTCGTTTGATAACACGTCCACTGACTATCATCACATCAGCTGCCGATACATTCGCTCAGGGTAAAACACCTACTAAACTACCCATAAAAAAACAAGGAGAAATTGGCATACTTAGCCATGCATTCCAGAACATGATGCAACAGGTTAATGAACGTAGTTTGCAAATACAACAGCGTGAAAGCTACATTCATAAAATAGTGGATAACATCGTTGACGGACTGATTACAATAAACCAAAAAGGTGCTATTTGTTCCTTTAGTCGCGCAGCTGAAAAAATTTTTGGATATCAATCATCTGAAGTAATTGGTAAGAGTATTAATATGCTAATGCCCGTATCAGAGCGAACATCCCATAGCGATTATGTTCGTAGTTATGCTCATACAGGGGAAAGTACAGTTATGGGCAAAGACCGTGAACTGAATGGTTTACATAAAAATGGTAGTCTGGTGCCAATTGATATCACACTCACACAAATGGAAATTGATGGTGAGCCCACGGTCATTGGAGTGGTGCGTGATATTTCAAGCCGTAAAGAATCTGATGCTGCAGCACACTTAGCAGCTAAGGTCATGGATACGACCCTGGAAAGTATTATGGTAAGCAATAGTGATAATATTATTACCTTTGTAAACAAGGCTTTACTAAAGGTTACAGGCTATTCACCAGAAGAACTGATTGGCCAAAATCCACGAATTTTTAAGTCAGGAAAGCATGAGCAGACATTTTATCAACAGATGTGGAACTCTATTCTTAAAACTGGAACCTGGCAAGGTGAAATATGGGATAAACGAAAAAATGGCGAAATCTATCCAAAATGGATGACGATCAGTTGTATTAAAAATAGCCATGGTGATATTACTAATTTTGTCTCAGTCTTTTCAGATATTACAGAACGTAAAATGGTTGAAGATAATCTGGAGTCTCTTGCTCACTTTGATCCGCTCACTGCATTACCCAATCGTCTGTATTCACTTGATCGTCTAGCTCAGCTTTTAAAGGTGGCCCAGCGTGAAGATACAAAGATAGCGGTACTATTTTTGGATTTGGATGATTTTAAAAAAATAAATGATACGCTTGGGCATGAGACGGGGGATAAACTTTTGGTTGAGGCGGCACAACGCTTACTTAACGTCGTTCGCAATAGCGATACGGTAGGACGTCTCGGAGGAGACGAGTTTATTATACTCATTGATAACTTAGTTGATGCAGAGGATGTCCTTCCGGTGGTGGAAAAGCTCATAAGACAATTTAAAGAAGCCTTTAAAATCGATGAGCGTGAGTTGATACTTTCTGCCAGCGTTGGGATCGCTGTGTTTCCTGAGGATGGAGCTGATGCCTCAGAATTGTTACGTAACGCTGATTCTGCAATGTATAATGCTAAAGAGAATGGACGAAATTGCTATTCTTTTTTTACTGAAAACATGAATTTTAAGGTTTCTCGTCGGCTAGCTCTGGAAGAGCAAATGCACGGGGCGTTAGAACGTGATGAATTCTATATTCTTTACCAACCTCAGATAGATATCTATAGTGGTAGTTTTATTGGCGTTGAGGCTTTGGTACGATGGGAGAATAATGTTCTAGGGCAAGTTTTTCCTGATGAATTTATTCATATTGCCGAACAAACCGGTTTAATTATACCTCTTGGACAATTTATTTTAAGAAAAGCTTTGGAACAAACAACCATATGGCAACAAGATTATAATTCCAATTTTAGGATAGCCGTTAATCTGTCGCCTGTTCAGTTTCGTGATCCTAATATGGTGGTGTTTATTGAAGAAAATCTTGTTCGATTTGGGATCTCAGCAGACTCTTTGGAACTAGAGATTACCGAAGGTGTTTTGATGAGTGGCCATTCTCATATTATTGATACTTTGGAGGATTTAAGTTCTCTAGGAGTGGAAATTGCTATGGATGATTTTGGTACGGGTTATTCATCTTTAAGTTACCTGCGTAGTTATCCCTTTAATGTATTGAAAATTGACAGAAGTTTCGTGAAAGATATTTGCGTATCCTCGGCTGATCGTGAACTAGTTAATGCGACTATTACCATGGGACATGCTTTGGAATTAAAAGTTATTGCTGAGGGAGTTGAGACTAAAGCACAATTAGAACATCTCAAAGCCCAAGGTTGTGATTTTGCACAGGGATATCTTTTTAGTAAACCCGTTTCTTCCGAGAAAATAGAGGACATGCTTAAACAACAGAGTTTAGTACACTAATTAAGCATTATCCAAAAAATCTTTAACCACGCTAGCTCTATAGATTGCATTTATTTTTTTTCGCCTATATCCTGATTCAATTTGCGAAAATAAATGGGGTAGAGATATGACTTTTTCCATTGTGGGTTTTGATCCTGAAAACGGTGATTTGGGGGTGGCGGTACATTCTAAATTTCCTAATGTAGGTGTAACGATTCCTTTTGCTAAAGCCGGGATTGGGGCTATTGCGACGCAGTCCTATTGTAATACCAGTTTTGGGCCGAGAGGCTTAACCTTATTAAGTAATGGCGCCTCACCGCAACAGGCTATCGATATTCTGATACAAAGTGATCAGGATCGGGACTATCGCCAATTGGGAATTATTGATGCCCAAGGCAGAAATGCACACTATACAGGGGCTGCGTGTTTTGATTTTGCCGGTGGAAAAAGTGGTGAAAACTTTTCTGTACAAGGTAATGTACTCGCCAGCGAAAATGTGGTTAAGGATATGGCAAGCGGTTTTCAGGAATACCAGGGATCTTTGGCGGAAAAATTAATCTATGCTCTACAAAAAGGTCAGGTTGCAGGTGGTGATAAACGGGGGCAACAATCCGCTGCGGTTTTGGTGGTGCGGGATAAAGGGGGATATGGTGGCCACGATGATCGCTATGTGGATATTTCCGTATATGATCATCCGGAGCCGATTAATGAATTGCAGCGCTTATATCAGATCCATCGCCTTACCTATTTCCGGAGTGAACCGGATAAATTGGTTAAGGTTGATGTTACTCTAGCTAAAGAGCTTCAGGAAATTTTAAATCAACGTGGATTTTATTTCGGAGAGATGCACGGTAATTACGACTCGGTAACCCAAAAAGCATTATTTGATTTTATGGGTTGGGAAAATTATGATGAAAGAATGCGAACCGATGAGTTAATCGATCTGGAAGTTTTGGATGATATTCGTCTTAAACATGAAATTTGGAAGCAACGTCGTTAAGCAGAAATTAGGCATAGATTTTCCACAGATTAAAAATTAATGCTATGCTTTAATATAAATACTTTTTATCGACCAACTTTTGTAACTTTCTTATATTGGAAATATTAAGGTGAGTATGTTGAGCAATTTCTTTAAGCGAATTAAAGGTTTTTTTATCCAGGATATTCCGGCAGATATTTATGCTTGTGAAACCTGTGATGAAACTTCGTGTCTGGAAAGGGATTGGGAAAACTGCAAATACCGAATTCAATCGGAACAGTGTATTCAACTGGAACAGAAAAAAGAAAAATCCGAATAGCCCCTTACATTCCAAGCATAAGTAATTCGGAGTATAGTAACGTTAATTGATTTGTATCGAATTGTTTCGACTTACCGGATTTAATTTGATAAGGGTGGCGGTAGATTTTTTTTCGTGATAAGAAGGGCGCTATCGTACCGATAATTTTCATGCCGATATAAAGTTTGCTTACGCCAAAATGCTTCATTAAAGGCCATCTGAGTCCGCTGATATTGTCCTGAATAAATATTGGATCGGACGCATAATAGAGCTTTAATTTTTTCCCTCTTTGTACGCCAATAAGATAACAGTATTGATGTTCTTTATCGAGTACAAGAATGTGTTGGCAAGGAAGACTTTGGTGATTAAGAAAAATTTGATATTCCTGCTCGGTCAATATTGTTTTAAATTGAGTCTGATCATCGATTATTCTAAACTTTCCTTGTTGTAGTGAAGGAAAAGGATAAAGGACTCTTGCATAGCTTTCCCAATCCTGAAATTTTAACTTTTGGTATATCTCATAGCTGACATCGTTAGAGCTAAAGCTGGTAAAGGTCGTGTTTTTGTCGCGAAACAGCTTTAATAGCATTAACATGCTGGAGCTTCGATACTCTTTCTTAACAATCCAACTGGATAGGTTACAGATTTTATTGTCATTGTCGCAATTTGGCATCCAAATCGTTGCGATAAATCCTACTACTTCTTCTTGGTGTTGGATCAAAACACCTGGAGAAAAGCCTTCCAGTTGCCAGTGGTTTTTAAACAGTAATTGCCAGTCTTTCCTGCTAAGGCGACTATCGTTAAGTTCACATAGTAGTGGGTAAACGGCATTAAAATCCTCAATCGTGGCTGCACGTATAGAGACTTTATCAGTAGCCAAAATGGTTATCCTCTAGCATGGTTTTTAATTGCTTCTGATTACAGACAAAGAAAAGTTCGTTTTGCCGTACTGCTTTTCGAACAAAATCATTTTCCAAGTACGGACTGTTGTCCCTTTGTAATATCCAGTGTTGTAAGTTTTTGCGTAATCGCTTTTTCCAATTTAGGGGAGTGCGGAGATCATGCATCATGGCTAAGGCCAACACCTTGTTTTGCTGAATTTCAGGAGGCAAGGGTAGCGAGAAGAGTCCTTCCGAATGTGGATTCTGAGTAAATTGTGGTGGTAAAGATTGAATACTACCTGCTTTACCAAACGGAAAACAATCCGTAAAACTATTATGATTAGCATATAAAAAAAACTGCTCTATCGGCTTTTCTGATGATTTGCTTGCTTCAAGTATTGCCTTAGTAGAGAAGTAATGGTCACGATGGGGATCATAATAGGGATGTGGAGTAATAATAATATCTGGCTTTTCGTTATCGATTATTTCTTGTAGGTCGCCGACTAGATTACTCCATTGATTGGTTACCTGATGATCGGATTTTAAGGCATATTGGTTAAACTGCCGGAAAGTCTGAGGTGAATAATTTTCAGCCCATAAAGAAGAAATTGTTTGCTTTGGCTTAGCGGACATATCTCCCAATGTTAAACAAAAATATCCTAATTGTAGCGATTGCTGAGCTGTCAATCCACCCCAAATAGGTATGGCATTGCTATCCCAGCTACGCAGTAAACCTTTAATTTCTCCGGCTCGATAACGTGCATCCTCGCTTAATTGCTGATAGTGTTCCGCCTCTATTTCCCCGGCACTAATGGTAGTGATAAAGCTTTGTTTTGGAAATTGACTATACAAACCAAAGGCGGCAATTTCGGCATCATCGGCATGGGGCGCAATGAACAACACCTTTTTTTTCTCTAGCTGCGGATTATTAAAGGCGTAAAAACAACCGGAAACGGACAGATTCTGACAGTGTCTAAACTCCAGAATAATATCACCGTTTTGCGTCTCGTTATGATGTTCTAAGGCATGACTTAAGTTAACAAAACGTTTGCCATTTACACCGCGTTCAAAATATTGTGCTTGGCCATTAATAAGTACATAGGGATCGAAAATATAACCGCTCAAATGACTTTTTATATGAACCGCTAAAACAGCGCTTTTATTTTCCAAATCGGTGGGTAGATTAGATAAGGATATATGAATAGTTTTGGCCAGAGTCAATACCAGGTGTTGTTTTATGGCCTCTTCAAAATGGTAGCCATAAGCACTTTTCGGATCGTAAAAAATATGATCGGACCATAGCAGTTCATGCAATAGATACATAGTCAACCACAGACATAAGGCCCAAAACCATTCACCGGCAAAGACCAAAAGGATGCCTGCAATGAGACTAATAATCAGTTTTTTCTGATTGTTTTGTTTAGATTTTTTATGCCAGTCTGTAAGCTCTTTATTATGTATTTTCATTACCGGATTTGGTCACCAAAATATCTTGCATGATTAAATATTGCAGATCAGAACCGTAAAACATATTTAAGGCGTCGGAGGGAGAGCAGATCATCGGTTCACCACGACGATTTAAGGAGGTATTGAGTAATACACCATTACCGGTTAGTTTTTCAACCTCTTCCAACAAGGCATAATAACGCGGGTGGAGTTCTTTTTTAACCGCTTGGGCACGGGCTGTGCCATCTTCATGCACCACTTCAGGAACACGCTCTTTCCATTCCTCGTTGACTTCAAAGGTGAAGGTCATAAATGGGGCTGGATGGTCTGTTTTTAACATTTGTGGTGCAACGCGATCCAGCATACTGGGGCAGAATGGACGCCAACGTTCCCGGAATTTGATCTGTTCATTTATTCGATCTGCTACGCCTTTAATACTGGGACAGCCTAAAATGCTACGTCCGCCCAAGGCTCGAGGCCCAAATTCCATACGCCCTTGAAACCATGCAACAGGATTCCCATCTGCCAGAATTTTGCCAATTTGTTCGGGTACCTTATCAATTTGCTGATAACAGGGATTTTGTTCATGTTGTTGACAGGCCTGGATACATTGCTCATTATTGAATTCCGGGCCTAGGTAAACATGCTCCATTTTTTCTACCTGACCACCGCGTTTTACAATGGCATAAGAGGCGGCTCCAATAGCTGTTCCGGCATCAGAAGCGGCAGGCTGTACAAACAGCTCTTTTACTTCCGGGCGTTGAATAATCTTCTGGTTAAGTTTGACATTTAAAGCAGCGCCTCCGGCAAAAGCAATGCGGCCGGTCTCTTTAATAATATCGCCCAGATAGTGATCCATTAAGCGTAACGAGATGTCTTCGAACAATTTTTGAACCGCTGCAGCGTAGTCGATATAAGGATCGTCGATTTCGTCACCTTGACGCTTGGGTCCTAACCAGTCAACTAGCTTGGGAGAAAAATAAAAACCTTGTCCATTTTCTTTATATCGTCGCAGGCCAATGACATTGACCAGTTCGGTATTAACACGAAATTCTTTTCCATCAAATTCTATCAAACGGGAAAAATCATATTTACTATGATCTCCGTATGGAGCCATTCCCATGACTTTGAATTCACCGTCCAGCATTTCAAAGCCTAGGTATTCCGTTATTGCTCCATATAAACCGCCCAGAGAATCGGGATCATAAAACTCTTTTATTTTGTGAATTTGACCGTTTTCACCATAGCCAAAAAAAGTAGTGGCATATTCCCCTTTGCCGTCGATGCCCATAATTGCGGTTTTCTCTTTAAAACCACTTAGATGATAAGCGCTACTGGCATGGGCAAGGTGATGTTCTACTGGCTCAAAATCGACATTGGACCAAGTAATCCCAACCTCTTCACACATTTTTTGAATTTTTTTGACATAACGGTGGTAGCGACGGTTACCATTAAATAGCGCATCTAAAGCACGATCAGGAGCATACCAATAACGTTTGGCATAATGCCAACGGGCTGGAGAAGCTAAATCGATTTCAGCATAAGGAACAGCTACAATATCAATATCTTTAGGCTCGATTCCGGCATATTCCAGGCAGAAACGGGTAGCATTGATTGGCATTTTGCCCTTGGCGTGTTTATCCCGAATAAAACGTTCCTCTTCGGCGGCGGCAACCAGTTTGTCGTCGATATATAAAGCAGCGGAGGGATCGTGGTTTAAAGCCCCGGATAATCCAAGTGTTACTAATGCCAAAATGCTATTCCTAATTAAAAGTAACTATTCAGTGTGCTCATCTTTTGCCCATTGCTGCGTTATTTTCGTACTCAAATGGTCACATATTGGCTATATGCTCACATTTTCCGTGCGAAAATGCCTTGCACTGATGCAAAATCTAAGCACTCTGAATCGCCACGTTAAAAATTTGCTTATTGTAGCGCATTTTAGACTAGGAGTGCATAGTAGAACCGAATAGTAATTAAACTCTTATTATTCGGTTCAAAGAAGTGATATTTAAACGCGAGTTTTATCCCACAATTTACCATCTTCAAACGTTGCTCCGATGGCTTCAATTCCCGGGGTATTAAACCATTGATAGCTTTCGATTAAAACTCCGGCAAAAGTGCTTGAACTTTGCAATGCTGCCTGGCAGCCGATAATCTGGTTGACCTGGGCCACTGTCATACCGGTGGTAATGGCATTGTATTTGGCATCCGTCATACTGACGCCATCACAGGACTGGGCAATCTGTGTGGTACTCGCTTGCTCTTGAGCTTGGGTAATTTGATAATTGCCATTTGTTTTTAATAATAACTCAACATTAATATAAGTTTTACTACCGACTTTGACCGTAGGTATGGATAGCACTCTGGTTTGTAGGTTAAAACTGGATTCGCTTGAACCGGACGATTGTGAAGAGGCTTGTTGGTTGGCTTGAGTGATCTGATATTGACCATTGCTTTGTAGTACGACTTGAACGTCGTAATATTTGTTTTGATCGACCTTAACGATTGGCATTTTTAATAGGCCGTTGGCTGAATTATATTCGGCGTCTGATGCAAAAGCCAAACTGGTAAGGCATAGAAAGATAGTGACAAGTAAAAAAAGGTTTTTCATTATTTTCCCCAAATTTTTTATTATGTTAAATACAAAGTTTTAATTATGAATAAAACATGGTGATAAATACCAGGTGCGATTATAGTGAAATGCTATCACCCATGATGTGATGTAGTTCTCAGTTAGCTTTTAAAACCCATTTTTTAGCAGGTGAATTGCAATAATAAGGGGTTATGATCAGAAAACCTGCCAGTATCGAGAGCCTCTCCTTGACAGAGTTTTAAATTCCGATAAAAAACGTGATCTAATGGATGGGATAAAAAGCGTTTAATATGGCGTTGATTATTGAATTCTGCGGCGGTTAGATTGAGATTTTGACACAACTCGGCTAATACAGTAAAACGTTGCCGATGCCAGGTATTAAAATCACCGCTGATAATCAGTGCCGAATCATGGCCCTGGAGTGCCTCGTAGAGCTGTTGCATTTGTTTACGAAAGCTATTTAAAGGAACGAAGTTAATTGCATGCAAGTTGGCAATGAGTAATAAATTACCATCTGCCATAGGGTGCTCGGTCACTAAGGCACTTTTCCGCGTCGTTAATAGTGCCTCTTTACTATGGCTGAGGAGTTTGCGATGAGAAACAAAAGGATGATGAGAAGCCGTTAACACCCCATAGATATGTTTTGGGGTTTGAATATTGGGGGCCGTTAGATAGGCATAATTACTGAGTGGTAGAGGTAGGGATGTGTCATAGTTCAATTTAACCTCTTGTAATAAAATAAAATCCAGTTGATGAGAATTAATCAGGTAATTAATCGTTGGCGAAAAATCTTTGTTAAGGCTCAGTTTTTGAATATTCCAGCTGAGCAGGGAAAAGTGTTCGCTCATTAATTTGCTGTTTTCGCTCGAATGTTCCGGAGAATGTTTTGGTAAAAACATGGCTTTATAATTGTGGGGCCAGTATTCGCATAAAATTTTCTAAAATTAGTCTACGACGATTAGCTGATTTCATTCCATGAGTAGATTCATTTTGCAGCTCTAACATCCATTTTTCCATTTCTCGGATAAGATCTTTAGAATAGGCAAAGCAAGCAACTTCGTAATTTAAAAACAAACTACGATAATCAAAATTTACAGAACCAATCATGGTTCCTATACTATCAATCAATATCGCTTTGGCATGTAACATGGAACCATTATAAAGCGCTAGTTTTACGCCTTTTTCCTGCAGTTCACGCATATAGCTACTGCGGGCCAGGTCGGCAATCAAGTGATTGGAATGTTTAGGAGTAATCAGGATTACATCAACACCACGATGAGCGGCTATAATCAACGCTTTTAATAATCCTTCATCGGGAACGAAATAAGGAGTCACTATCCAGATCCGTTGTTTGGCATAGTAGATGGAACTGAGCAGTGATTCATACAAAGGATCACCGTTGATATCCGGACCTGAAGGGACTACCTGCAAATAAGTATCGGCACACTGTTCGTAAAATATATCGGGACAGTGATAAGGTGTGGAGCTGGCATAGGCCCAATCTGAAGCAAAAATTTCTGCGTAGTATTGCACCATCGGGCCTTGGGCATAAAACAAAAGATCATTCCAACGTTTTTGCTGACCGGCAGGTCCCAAATATTCAGCCGTTAGGTTCATCCCGCCGCTGAGTAAAAAGGTAGAATCAAATAGATAGATTTTACGATGATTGCGTAGATTGATATAGTTTTGGGTACGCATCTGTAAAAATGGCATAAAAAATACCACTTTACCTCCAGCTGCCTTCAATTGCTTAAGATGCTTTGGGAAAAAATAACTTTGATAGGAACCGATGGCGTCAATTAATAGGCGAACTTTGACTCCTTGGCGACTCTTTTCAATCAAATTAGCCAGAATCTCCTTGGTAACAGCATCATGTTTAAACACGTAGGTACTAAGGAAAATGGAATGTTTGGCCGATTTAATTTGCGTTATCAAAGCTTGGTAGGCTTTACTGCCGTCAAAATAGAGAATAATGTGATTGTCGCTGGTGGCACCAGGTATACCATTGTTTCGTAAAATACCATCGATAGGATTGGAAGAATCGATGGGTTTTTGTGAGTCCGATAAACAAAAAGGTTTTTTATCGGGGGGACGTTTTCGTGTGCCGAAGATCAGATAGAAAAATATAGCCAGGTAAGGCAAAATAATCATTGCTAATAGCCAAGAGAGAATATTGGCCGGTGAACGGCGCTTGTATAACATATGCAGCAGGGTTAAGAATATTAATAACTCCCCTAGCGCAAAGGCAATTAGTACGGTGATAACCTCAAACATATGGTTTGTATATTTTTAACCGATAAAAAACAGTTGATATTGCTGCGAGATTCTTACAGGAATTTAAGGTTGGTGCAGTAAATGACAACTGTTTTTTCAAGGTCGAACTACTCTTCCAATTTTAAAGATGAGATGTCGGGAATTTTTTGCGCTTCTTTCTTTATTTCAAATTCGCTTAAATCACCACTCATGGCTTCTGCCATATCAATGGAATCAATATCCGGTAATTCAACAGGAGCCGCGTGTTCGTTAAATTCACTCAAATCACCACACTCCGCTTCACTCATACTTAAATCGTCTATATCCGGTAAAGTAACCGGTTTTGGCTTAGGTGTTTGATCGGACAAGGGACGGCTGTTCATATCCGTCATATCCATGTATGAGGTATCGGGTATTTCTTTAGCAAAAACGCGCTCTTTAAACTCTTCCAAGCTACCGGTTTCAGCCTCACTCATTGATAAACTACTGATATCAGGTAATGCAGCATCTTCCGTTTTAGTCATAAATTCTTCCAAGCTACCACTATTGGCAGGTGTCATGGAAAGCCCAACCTGTAATTGACTATTTTCAGCTTCTTGATCTGCGCTTACTTGAGTTTTTTCCTCGGCCGCTTGAGGTGATGATTCAGGCTCATCTTCTTGCTCTGAGGTTGATTGAGCACGTTGATTATAGTTCATTAATCCGGCTAAACCGGAACTTAAGCCTGAATTTCCGGTACTACTATCGGTAGTATTAACTTCCGTTTGTGATGCCGATGGTTGTTGTTTTTGCTTGGTAGGAGGTGCGGAAGTTTCAGGTGCTGATGTTCCGTCGCTGTCCGTTTTTTTGACCTGGATTTTTGCTCCGGCTTTTATTAAAGCCGCTTGGTATTGTTTGGCCTTATCAATATCGAGATTTTTTTTGATAATGACTGGCTTATTGGTAAATAAACGGGAAATTTTCGAATCGTCCAGTTTAAATAATTTGGCCAGGTTTTGCTTGACTTGTTCAATAGTAAAACCTTCAAGTGCCTGACCGGAAAAATAAATGGTATAATGTTTCATTATCAAATTATTTATAAGTGAAAAAAAACTATTGCCATGCTTTTATTATCATTCTATATTGGAAATATAGCATAATTTGCTAGGCAGTACAGTAACCAAATATAAGCATAATTAAGGGGTTACTTTAACGTAAATATATCTGGGGTATGAATAACATGTTAATGAAAGAAATTAGAGTGTTGGCTAAAAAGATGGGGTTGAAGCCGGGTCGGTTGAGCAAGATGAATCTGATCCGTTTAATTCAAAAAAGTGAAGGCAATAATATTTGTTTTGGCTCGAATCAGAGTGCTTCTTGTGGACAACCGTCTTGTTTGTGGTTAGATGATTGCCAGAAGGCTGATAGCTAGTTTGGGGAATTATGTGACAGCCTGAGCTTTGGTTCAGGTTGTTTCTATTTCAGTGCCTTCCGAACTACAGACCCTATTCCTGCCATTTTCTTTGGCTTTATAGAGCGCCTTATCGGCACGTTCACAGAGCTTGTCAAATGATTCATTCGGTTGTTTTTCGGCAATACCAAAACTGGTGGTAATCTGGTTGACCGATTGGATTGAAAAATCCATGATTCTTTTTCTGAGTTTTTCCGACAGTTGTTCCGCTAAGGAAAGTTCTGTTTCCGGCGCCAGAATAATAAATTCCTCCCCACCCCATCGGCCTATGTAATCGTGACTACGCAGGTTTTCTTGCAATAATTGGCAAAATTCTTTCAACACTTGATCGCCGATTGCATGACCGTACTTATCATTTATTACTTTAAAATGGTCGATATCGCAAAAAATCAAAGATAATGGCGTAGCATGTCGTTCACTTCTTTTAATTTCACTTTTTGCTATTTTAATAAAGCTGCGACGATTCATAACACCGGTTAAAAAATCCGTAGAGGCCAGGGAATCTTTTTCTTTCACAATCTTATCGGTATAGCTGAGGAGGCTATTAATCGATAGGGTGAGCTTGCCGCATTCGTCAAATGAGTTGGAATAGATACGAAGGCCAAAGTTTTGGGTTTTTTCTACCTGATCCAGAGAATGAATCAAGATAGATAAGGCCTTGAGAATGCGTAAAACGGTTATAGTGGTTAATAAGGCTACCAATACCAGCATGACAAATGCAAAAATGCCATACCAGTATAAATAGTCATTAAGTTGAGCTAATTGTTTTATTGTGCGCTGTTTAATCTGTTTGATAATGGTGTTTTCGATGGTCTTCATATTGTCGACCACCTGAGTCGCTTCTTGCCACCATATGCTGGGTGAGCTGGGAAGTATTTTACCGGTGGAGTTTAAAGTGTCCTTTATTTGTCGCATGGTGGAATTAAAAACCTCATTGCGAAGATTTTTTACCCATGGATAGTCTTCCTGGTTATCGGATTTGGAAATTACTTCAAAGACTCTGATATTTTCTGAAAAAACACCGTAATGGTTGCTAATGTCTATTAATTCAACGGTAGACAGGTAACCTTGTTGTGAACCTCGATTAATTCCAGCACGAATCAAGCCCAAATATTCCCTGGCAGTGGTAAAGTAAGGTAAAGATTGTAAATCATAAGAAATTTCTTGAATATAATTTAATGAGGCGACCTTTAATACCATCGATTCTAATAAACGATGAACAACATTGGTATAAAAGCGTTTAACCTCTTCCCAATTAACATTTTTGGCCTCGATACGTTTGCGCATCTCCTGCAATCGTTCTGGAAACCGTTGAAAAAATTCCCGCTCTTGAAATAACACGTTATGGGATGATTGGTTCCAAATCTTCTCGGTGATGCTGTGTTGTTGCAAATATAAATCGTGCAGTACCTTGTCATCACCAATTAGCTGTCCGGCTGTCAGGCCTCTCTCTTTTTGAATAGGATGGATTAAATCGGATAGGGATTGAATCTTATCTAAAATGATCAAGGTATTATTGGTTAGAAGTATTTTGCCTTTAATATCGCGGTATTCAAGAAAAAAAGCACTGCTCATGGCTATTAGAGCAACAATGGCTAGAAGAAAAATTTGAAAACGGATGCTTATCATATAAAGGTTATTCCAAACCGCGCTAAAGAGTTTGCTTATTACTACCTTAATGACTATCTGGAAATATGCAAGATGATAATCGAAAAATGTCAAAATTTTGCTGTAAAAAAATGATTTAGCTCAAGTGAGGAAAATTGAATTAAAAAGATTTGTCTTGCATATTGGACTTGATTCATTTTTCTTATATTTTAAAGTCGTGGTTATGGATAAAAAAAACCGATATTGAACGATTCTGGGGCTGCAAGGGGAGAAGAATGTATTTTGTCAATGCAATAATAGCAGCTTTTGTTGCTATCAATTTAAGCATAGCCCCTATAATTGCTGACCAGTTAAAAAACTCTCGATCTGAGATTGCTTCAGTATTTGCAAACATCATCACTGAATTGGATAGTTTTGATCCCGATATCATTCTACTCGGTGATGATAATGCTGACAATTATATTGGTAACCACTACTTAGATAGCTCGATTCCAATTGTCTTTTGGGGGATAAACGGATTACCGTTGAAATATGATTTGCTGGACTCTTTGGAAAAACCAGGTCATAACGTTACTGGGGTTTATCAGGCTGGCTATCACTTGGATAGTATCCGCTTTTTAAAAAACTCTTTCCACATATTAAAACCATGGCGGTTTTATCCGATACTTTATCACTCCAAGTTTATTAATCATTATTTTAGGGGCCATCTTTTATGATCAATATGCTTTAAAAAGTACTGAAACAAGAGGTTCAGAGCAGCTCGCTAATTCATTTCGAGAAAGTGTGGCGCTATTTAAAACCGGATATCAATCACCCATCGAAAGTAATCTGAAAATTTTAGAAAGTGCGCCTTCTTTAAACAACTTTTTAAGCTTTGCCAAAGATCATGCAACTCTGGTTCGTTACGATATTGAGAAACAATTTTCACAGTTGATTCGCTCTCGCCCTGAGTTTTATCGCTCAATTCGTTATATTGATGCCTCCGGAATGGAACGAGTCGTGGTAGAAGGACGTAAACGGCGTAGGAGTTACAGTTCGGTAATTGATTCTGATGAAACGAGTGATTGGTCTTATCGTTTAAAGGAAAATTTCGGGTGGTTGAAAAAACACCGTCCTCAACAGATCGTTTTTTCTCGACCATTTTTATTGAATGTGACCTATCTTCCTTTATTGAATCTTTAAAACGGATCCGTACCTAAGGTTACCCGACTGCCTGGTTATTAACTCCTGATGGAAAGATAATTAGTAAGCCTGATGAGCATGTGTTGCAACGTGATCCGCGAAATGTCACCAGCGAAAATGCTTCCCGATAAGGAAGCGGGATTTGCTCGTTTGGATCTCTATCCGGGCAGTGTTTTAAATGAGCGGGCGTTTCTATCCGTGGTTTTGAGTTTACCGGAAGAAATATTTCTACAACAAAGTCAGAACATTTTAAAAACCACGTTATTGATAGCCTTGATAGCTATTTTATTTACCTTGTTGGTGGCTTGGGTTGTGGCTCGAAAAATTACCTCTCCCATAACTGAATTGGTGCAAGCCAGTCAGCTAATTGCATCAGGTGACTATACTACTCGATGCTATTTGACGGACAGTAGCGAAATAGGAGAATTGGCTCGATCTTTTAATCATATGGCAGAGACTTTAGAGCTGGGTATACAACATTTAAATAATGAATTATTACAGCGCCGTAACGCTGAGTTGTCTTCTTAACGTTCGAATGAATCTTTTCAATTGATATTAAATTCCACGGTTGAAGGAATTTTTGGCATCGATACCAATGGCTGTTTTACCTTTTGTAATGCGTCGGCATTGTTGCTGCAATCGGCGCAACGCTTAAAAAAATGCTTAAAAGATGATGATACGGTAGGTCGTCTGGGAGGAGATGAATTTATCGTTTTATTAGGTGAGCTGAATCGTCAACTTGATGCCGGTCGGGTGGCGGAAAGCATATTGAAAGCATTTCGAGCTCCTTTCCAAATTGGAGGGCATGAGTTGTTATTAACTGCCAGTATTGGTATAGCGATTTTTCCCGATGACTGTAAACAAATAACCGAATTATTGCGCCTGGCCGATATTGCTATGTATGAGTCAAAACAGTCCGGACGCAATACTTACCAATTTTTTACTGCTGAATTAAACACCGGGATATTACGTCGCCTTGAGGTGGAGGAGCAACTCCACCATGCCTTAATAAAAAGTGAGTTTTATCTTACTTATCAACCTATAGTGGACATTGCCGGTGTCGAGGTGTTATTGCGTTGGCATAATGAACAACTGGGATTGGTTAGTCCCGAAGAGTTTATTCCAATTGCCGAGAATACTGGCTTGATTAATGTGATTGGCGACTATGTACTTTGTGAATCCGTTGCCCAGAAAGCTAAATGGCAGAAACAGTTTCGACGGCAATTAAAACTATCGGTAAATGTCTCTCCTCGTCAATTTCATAATCAAGGTCTCTGTCAGAAAATTATCCCTTTGATAGCTTAAAAATTGATCGAACCTTTATTAGGGAATTACAATATGAGCAGAGTGACCAGGCGCTGGTTAATGCCACCCTACAAGTGTCCCACGCTTTGGGAATTAAGGTTGTAGCAGAGGGTATAGAGACTAACGAACAGCTACAGATTCTGGTCATAGAAGGATGTGATTTTGGTCAGGGTTATCTATTTAGTAAGCCGGTAGTGGCTAAAGAGTTTGAACGCTTACTGGTTCAATGTGAATCGCTGCAAGATGAAAAGAAGATAAAAGGTCTAAAGTCTCATTCGAAAATTATTCATTAGACCTTAGACCTTAGACCTTAGACTACTCGATCATTGCCTCCATCGATGGGGATTTGGGCCGCAGTGGTTTTGGCAAATAACTGGCCACAAAGTTCAGCGCTTAATTCCGCAACGTCGTGAGAGGTGACTTCAGTTTTAAGAAGATTATTGGTTTTATACTCTTCGACACTTAAGCCATAGTGTTTAGCACGCCCTTGTAAAACCTCGTCGGTCCAGATTCCCGTATCAAAAACGGCATTGGGATGTAAGCTATTGATGCGGATATTATCGCCACCCCACTCTAATGCTGCTACCCGGGCAAGCTGATTCAGCGCAGCTTTGGAAGCAGAATAAGCGGCGGCACCAGGACCTGGGGCCGGTACATTTTTAGAACCGATGACGACCACACGACCACCGTTAGGGGCTAATTTAAGGAAAGGGTGACTTTTATTTAACAGGCTTAAATTGGCATCAAGGTTGACGGACATCACTTTGTTCCATTGCTGTAAATCCAGATTTTCAATTTTGCAACCGGAAGGGAATATACCAGCATTAAGGATGACCATATCCAATCCTCCATAGTTGTCTATGGTGGTTGCTAAGGTATCGTTTAATTGCTGTTCATCGGTAACGTCGCAGCAGATACCCAGATAGTCGGGACGTTTAAAAAGCTCAGTGATTTTTGGATCAATGTCTAAGCCTACTACTGCTGCTCCCCGAGCCATTAGGGATTCAACACAGGCTTTACCGATGCCGGATGCGGCACCGGTTACCAATGCCACTTCTCCTGCAAATGCCGGACTGCTTCCGGATTTTTTCAATTTGGCTTGTTCAAGTTCCCAATATTCCACGTCAAAAATATCTTTAGCAGGTAAAGCTTGATAACCACCAAGCTTTTCGGCACGTTGAATAATATCGATAGTGTGTTGATAAATATCGGCAATAATATTGGCCTCTTTGATTGATTTGCCAATACTGAAAAATCCCAGTTCAGGATCGATGATTGACCTTGGGGCGCAATCCAGAATCGTTAGATTCGCCGCAGAATTGCTATTATTTGTATTAAAATAATCGACGTAATCACTGGCATAGTTTTGCAACGCCTGTTGACTGTCGGCAAGCCGAGTCAACATCGGGAGGCGCTTGGTGCGGATAACATGGTCGGGTGTGGCGGGACCCTGTTGACTGATAGTGGATATCTTATCCTTCTGGCAAAAGTTAAGCATTTCCAGATTATCGAAATGCTTTATGATGACAGCATTATTCATTACCTCGGAAATATTTTTCCGCATATGGGCAATTCCTTGATAGTCGATGTTGGCCATTTCCTTACTTGGAGATAACTCAATTTGCCATGCATTTTGTTGTTGTAGATAGTCTTCTGCCTGTTGAACCAAATCAATCATACGCTCATAAGATTGTTTAGCTGTGTCACCAAAGGAAAAAATTCCGTGGTTCATTAATACCATACCGATAGTCTTATCGGTTTTCTCAGCGGGGAAAATCTTGGCACAAAGCTTGGATAGATCAAAACCAGGCATCACATAGGGAATGACAACGACAGAATCACCATAAATTTCCCGAATACGTTGTTCACCGTTGCTGGTGTTGGTGATACTGACGATGGCATCGGCATGAGTATGATCGACATATTTATAGGGCAATAGTGCATGCAATATGGTTTCTACCGATGGTGTAGGAGCAGAGGCATTTAACATATGGGTTTTTAACTCATTGACCATTTGACTATCACTGAGTTGATTGAGTTTTGCCAACTTTAGCAGATGAGCCATTTGCACAGGAGCAAAACCCGCAGCTTGAATAGTTTCCAGATCCCAACCGCTGCCTTTGACATACAGCACCTCTTCTTGTTCTCCGAGAATATTGGTTTCTGTGATTTTAACCGAAGTATTGCCGCCGCCATGTAGCACCAGAGATTTATCCTGGCCCAAGAGGCGTGAGGTATAGACCCTAAGGTCCAGTTCGCTGTCAAACTCTGCTGCCAAAGCGTCGTTCCATAAGTTTTGCATATTTGTCTCCAACCATATAGGAGGCATAAGAATAAATAATTTATAGATAAACCTCAATAACGCTATTGGATGAATCAGCAAAACTTGCCATGCACGGGAAGCGAATTGCCGCCTCAACCGGAAAGGTACGATGGCAAAAAATATAAGTTGTTTATTTATAAAGAAATGTTGAAACTGGCACGAGACATGCTTTTATTTAAAAACAAAAAGATATAAACAAAAAGCTTCGGCAAAAAATTTTGGAGAAAACAGTTTATGGCTATCAGTTTTGACCGTTACTTAGGGATTCACGATGATGCCTTAATTTTGCGTTCCAAACGTACGGAATTATTGGCTGCTAATATGGCCAATGCTGATACGCCGGGATATAAGGCTAAAGATATCGATTTTAAACAAGCCTTACAAAATGCTCAACAGGGAGATTCTGGCTTCAAAATGGCAACCACCAATGACAAGCATATTGATGGTAAAGGGTTTTCTGTCAATGGTGACGTAAAGTTTCGGGTTAATCATCAACCATCGGTAGATGGCAATACTGTAGACACCAATATAGAGAAAACAGAGTTTGCCAAAAATGCTCTGGAATATAGTGCCTCCTTGCGTTTCTTGGATGGCAAGTTTTCGGCCATTAAAAAAGTATTAAAGGCACAATAAAAGGATAATTTGGGAGTATCTCATGGGTATGTTTAATAACTTCGCAATTTCAGGTTCGGCAATGACTGCCCAGTCGGTTCGACTTAACCTGATTGCCAGTAATCTTGCCAATGCCAATAGTGTATCGAGTAGCGTAGAAGATACTTATAAAGCACGTCATGCTTTATTTAAAACCATCTATCAAGATAACATCAATACCGGTGGTGAAGGTTCAGAGGCTGCCGGAGTGGGAGTGGCCGGAATTGTGGAAAGTCAGGCACCGTTACGTGCCGAGTATCGTCCCAATCATCCCATGGCCAATGAAGAAGGATATGTCTATTTGCCCAATGTAAATACCATTGAGGAAATGACCGATATGATTGAAGCTTCGCGCTCCTATCAAAATAATGTACAAATTTTGGAAACGAGTAAAAGTTTGTTATTAAAAACCATTAACTTAGGAAAAAGTTAAGTAGATTAAAAGAAGAATGGTTTTAAGCGTGTTTATGTAATCTGGTGGTTCTGGATTGGAATTCCCAGGGAGAAGAAGATGACTACATCAGTTAATAGTAATTACGAAGTATATGACAGTCTCGGCTTAACAAGAAATAATGAAGCAAAGACTGAGGAAACCAAGCAGGATCAATTTATGAAATTGATGATTGCGCAATTGAAAAACCAGGATCCCTTCGAACCTCAGGAAAATGGTGAATTTCTTTCACAATTAGCACAATTCGATACTGCCACAGGAATTTCCGACCTGCAAACTTCGTTTACAAATTTATCGACGACCATGCAGTCCAACTCGGCTTTGCAGGCTTCCACCTTAGTAGGGCGTGATGTATTAATTCCTGGTGGTGAAAGTTATCTGACTGAAGGTGGCACTATTAGTGGTGCGGTGGACCTTTCCGCTTCTACCTCAAAACTTCGTATTGAAATAACCGATAGTGCCGGTCAAACAAAAAGAATATTAGACTTGGAAGGACACCCAGCCGGGGAAGTGAAATTCGATTGGGATGGTAAAGATGCCGACGGCAATGTTTTGCCGCCCGGCAAATATAGTTTTAAAGCGACTTCTCAGGTTGGAAATGAGAATGTTGCGCAGGATGTTTTAATTAGTGCCAAAGTAGATAGCGTAAGTCTAGGTGGTTTGGGGCAACCATTAAAACTAAATATTTTAGGAATGGGACAGGTTGATTTTAATTCGGTACGTGAGATCCGATAACAAGTAGCCTAATTCTCAATTATTTAAGGAGAGTAACATGCCTTTTGACATAGGACTTAGTGGTATTAATGCCGCTCATGCGGATCTAAAAGTAACCAGTAATAATATTGCTAATGCGGCAACTGTTGGTTTTAAAGCGTCACGAGCTGAATTTGCTAATGTCTATTCGTTATCAAAATTTGGTGCGGCATCAACCGCTATCGGTAAAGGGGTAAGGGTATCAGCTGTGGCACAACAGTTTACCCAGGGAAACATTAGTTTTACGGAAAATAACTTAGACATCGCTATTAATGGTGATGGTTTCTTTAATATGGTCGATAATTCCGGTTCTAAGGTTTATAGCCGAAATGGACAATTCAAAGTAGATAAGAGCGGTTATGTCGTTAATAACGATGGCTATAATTTACAGGGCTATCAGGTCACATCGGCTACTGATGATACCATTAATACAGGGGATATTGATAATATTCAATTAACAACCTCGCAGATAGCACCACAAGCGACGTCAACCGGAAATTTAATTGCTAATATTGATGCTTCCTCGACCATTATTGCTGCCGCAACGGCAATAAATCCCCAAGACCCGGCAACTTATCATCATACGACATCATTCACCACTTACGATTCGTTGGGAAATGAAATGTTGACCTCGATTTATTTTCAGAAAAACGTTGATGCAGTCGCAGGTGGTGTAAATTCATCATGGACTGTTGGGGTAAGAACTGTTGATGCAGCTAATACTCCTTTACCCGTAGATCTTGCTGGTCCTATACAAGATACTGAAGATTTTACGATTGAATTCGATACATCTGGTAATTTGGTAGTCCCTGTTGCTCCCCAAGAGTTGAGTTTGGCATATACTGCCGCTGGGATCGGGGCTCCAACTGGTGCGGCTGACCAAACTATTGCATTGGACATATCAGGTGTTACCCAATATGGTGCTAATTTCTCGGTCACTGATATCCAGCAAAATGGTTTTACGACCGGTAACTTATCCGGTATTGAAGTGGATCAGTCCGGAATTATGGTTGCTCGTTTCACCAATGGTGAGTCTAAAAACTTGGGTCAGATTATTTTATCCGGTTTTGCCAATCCTCAGGGATTAGGGCAGTTGGGTGATAATCTATGGGCGGAAAGTTTTTCCTCCGGTCAACCGGTTGTAAACGTACCCGGTGATGGTAGTTTAGGTCTAGTACAATCAGGTGCTCTGGAAGAAGCTAATGTAAATCTGACGGAGGAGTTGATTAGTTTGATTACGGCACAGCGTAACTTCCAGGCCAACTCTAAAATTATTACTACTGCGGATACTATTTCGCAAACTATTATTCAGATGTAAAATTATTTGCTATCTAGGGGTAATTAAAGCAGTCAATTTTTTGATAAAAAGATTGACTGCTTTTTACACCTTTTAAAATCTCTCCATTCTCCATTCTCCATTCTCCATTCTCCATTCTCCATTCTCCATTCTTGGCCCGTTAAATGCATATTTCTAGTACAAGGAAAATTTTTTGACACAAAAACAGGTATCAATAAATGGATCATTTTTTATTTACCGCAATGTCAGGAGCCAAACAGATTGCATTGGCCCAACATAACAATGCCAATAATCTGGCTAACGCCAGTACCACCGGATTTAAACAGGATCTCAACGATGCGCGGTCGATGCCGGTATTTGGACCGGGCATGCCGACTCGTGTATATGCCATGACTGAACGGCCTACCACCGACTTTAGGCCGGGAGGATTAATTTCCACCGGACGTGAATTGGATATTGCACTAAAAAAAGAAGATACCTTTTTCGCCGTATTAGATAAAAATGGCGTTGAATCCTATACCCGTGAAGGTAACCTACAAATTACCGAAACCGGTCTTTTAATGACGGGCACGGGTCTTAGTGTGATGGGGGATGGTGGTCCCGTTGCTCTGCCTCCCGCCGATAAAATCGATATCGGTACGGACGGGACTATTACCGTTCATCCAACGGGTGAGCCTGAAGACGTCACTGTTGTCGTGGGTAGAATCAAGATGGTTAAACCGGATCTGGCGCAAATGCAGAAAAATGATCAGGGTTTAATCGTACCTAAAAATGGCCAGCCATTGGAGCCTTCAGGAGAAGCTTTTTTAGTTAGTGGTATGTTGGAAGCATCCAATGTAAATGTCGTACAAGCGATGACAACCATGATCGATTTGTCTCGTCATTATGAGATGCAAGTAAAAATGATGAAAACAGCCAAGGAACTGGACGAATCCAGCTCCCAATTGCTCCGAGTCTCATAATAGTACTTAACGAGTCACTATGGGCAATAAAAATATGGAAATAGCGAGGTAATATTATGAATCCGGCTTTATGGGTAGCAAAAACAGGACTGGATGCTCAGCAAACGCGTCTGCAGGTGGTATCTAATAACTTGGCAAATGCCAGCACAGTAGGTTTTAAAAAGGATCGTGCCGTGTTCGAAGATTTGATTTATCAAAACTTTAAACAACCGGGGGCGCAATCTACTCAGGATACTACAGTACCGTCAGGCTTAATGCTTGGAACCGGTGTCAGGGTTGCAGGAACGCAGAAAATGCATATTCAGGGCGGACATATGCAAACGGGAAATTCATTGGACGTGGCCATTCAAGGTAATGGCTTTTTCCAGGTATTAAGGCCTGATGGCAGTATTGCCTACACCCGAAACGGGCAATTCCAGGTCAATGAACAGGGCCAATTTGTCACTAATGATGGCTATCTTTTAGAACCGGCCATAACGGCTCCTGCTCAATATACCAGTATTACAATAGGTACAGACGGTACAGTCTCGGCTTTGGAACCTGGAAATACGACTCCAACTAATATCGGTACCATAGAATTAGCACAATTTATTAATCCGGCCGGTTTGATGCCGATTGGTGAGAACCAGTTTTTGGAATCCGGTTCCAGTGGTGCACCAGATACGGGGACTGCAGGTTTGGATGGAAGAGGTTCCTTATTGCAAGGTGCTCTGGAAAGTTCCAATGTTAATACGGTAGAAGAGCTGGTTAGCTTAATTGAAACTCAGCGGACCTTTGAGATGAATTCAAAATCCATCTCGGCAGCTGACCAAATGATGAGTTTTTTAACCAATAATGTGTAGTAACGGCACCAACATTAATGAACTAATCTGAGCATTGAGGTCGGATTGGGAGCAAAGCAAATGTTTTTTATATTGCAGAAAAGCAAATTACTTACACTTTTAATAATACTGGTGGCATTGCAACTTAGTGGTTGTGCCTACCAACATGTTAAACCCGATCCTGCCTTTGCACCGGTAAGGCCGGAAGCACGAATCAAACCCCCCATTAAAAATGGAGCCATTTATCAATCGGGTTTTGAAATGAGCCTATTTGAAACAGTCAAAGCCAAACGGGTTGGTGATATTTTAACCGTAGTGTTTGATGAAAAACATGTAGCAAAAAAAGAGACCAAAACCGAAGATAATAAAGCTTCCGGTGTTACTCTTTCAGGTCCAACGGTTTTTGGTAATGTTGCAGATGCCACCACCGGAGCACAACCGGGTTGGCTAAAAGCTTTAAATAATAGTATTAGCTCAACTTCTGATTTCAAGTCTAAAGGTAAAAGTGAACAAAAAGATTCTCTAACCGGCAGCCTGGCCGTATCTGTCGTAGATGTATTCCCCAATGGTAATCTTTCAATACGTGGCGAAAAGCTACTGACTCTCAACCAGGGCGACGAGTTCGTCCAAATTATGGGGGTCGTGCGACCTATCGATGTAGGGCCAGATAATAAGATATCCTCCTCAAAAGTTGCCAATGCTCGGATTGTTTATAGTGGTAAAGGAATGACTCATGATTCCAACCAGGGTGGCTGGGGAACTCGATTCTTCTTAAGTGATATTTGGCCGTTTTAAGAGAGAATTGGGGGGAACCGTAGTAAATATTTGTCGACTTTGACGTATTCCGGCCACCCATTTCATACCGGTTTCGGCACAAATGGCCTTTAATTGCGATTCAGTACCGATATGGGCATAGGAATGCAATGAAAACTGATTCACGGATTTCAACCAAACCTCTTGACCAAATCCCAATTTTTTCAATAACTTTGGTTCCCGTTCCGGGATATAGCCGGTTTTATCCTCTAAAATCGCGCGTCCGCTCCAATCCACTAACTCCAGATAATCCCTTAAGGTATAGGGTATGCCCTCTTTATTCTGTCCGCCAATAAAGTCTGCCAGCGAAATCGCTTCAACATCATTTTCGCTGCTGTTCTTATCGATGTTGCTTTTTTCCAGGGATACGGCCTGAATTCGTTGTTCTATGGAAGTAAAGTCCGATTCCTCCAATTTATCAGTCATCCCAGCCCGAATTGGATTTAAATCGACATAGGCCATACAGGACAATAACGCTTGTTCATTGAGGAGTGCTTGGCTTTTGAACCGACCTTCCCAAAACCGTCCGGAACAATTGTCTTCCTGGTTAGCCCGATAGGCGATGGATTCATTTAAACAGCGCATAAACCAGGAAATATCGTATAAACGTTTACGCCATTCAGCAATAATTTCTTTGACCTTATCCAATTCTCCTTCTGAAGAACAGTCTCCTTTGATATATCGGGCAATAAGGACATTGCCTTTAAACAATTTCAGCCAGCGCGAAATGACGTCTTTATCCGATAAGTCCTCTGCCTGCGCTTGATTGACCTTTAACACCAAATGGTAGTGATTACTCATGATGGCATAAGCACAAATGTCGATCGTATAGGTTTGTGTTAATGCTTTGAGTTTATCGATAATCCATTGTTTTCGATGGGAATAATCCCGCCCGCTAAACGTATCTTCTCCAAAAAGAAAGGCCCGGCGAACACAACGACCCATACAGTGGTAATAGGGGGTGTCGGAAAGGCTAATAATATCTTGCCTGGCTTTGGTCATGTGCCGAACCTTGATAAAAATGGAGTTGATTTGATTATAAATGAAAAATTTATGGTTTTCAATATAGGGGTGTCCTATTTAGATTTTCGATATAGGGGTGTCCTATTTAGATTTCCTATTTAGATTTATTCATAGACTGGTTGAAGGACTCTAGAAAGGTGTACCTGGCGTTAAAATACCTTCAGCGCAGTTATAAAGTTGAGATCAAACTGCTCGGCTACCATTAATCATTATAATCTTTCCTTAAACACCTTTTGAATGTATTCCAAAAACGCTTTTACTTTTGGGATATTTAACCTGTGTTTTGGGTATAGAGCGTACACGTCTACATTTGGCATCCCCCAATCTTCAAACAGTGGGATTAACGCGCCGTTTTTTACTTCTTGATGGCACATGTAATCGGGAATGATAGCGATTCCTACACCTTCTATCGCCATTTGTTTAAGGATAAGAAAATCGTTCACCAGCATTTTAGGAATGACTCGAAATTCTTGCTGCTGTTTGCCGAAATTTAAAGCTACACGACCATCATTATGTACGTTACTCATCAGCAAAAAATCGTACTGATCCAATTGTTCAATAGACGTTACCGTTCCACAGCGTTTTAAATAGTCTGGACTTATGTATATTTTTCGGCTTACCTGGCCTAAACGTTTAGCAACTAAACGAGAATCTTCAAGCGTGCCAATGCGGAGCACTAAATCAAATCCCTCTTCAATAAGATCCACTCGCCGATTGAGTAGGTTTAGCTGTAAGTTGATCTTCGGATATTGGTGCATAAACTTCCCCAGCACAGGCTTCAGCACTTCATGTCCCATTCCCACAGAGACACCTATTCTGAGATGACCTTCTACCTTATTTAATATTTGGGCAATAGACGCCTCTGCTAAATCCACTTCCAGATGAATGCGTCTACAATGCTCTAAATAGTTTTTTCCAGCTTCGGTAATGTGTTGTGAGCGAGTGGTACGCTCCAGTAGTGTTACCCCTAATCGATCTTCCAACCGAGAAATTTTACGGCTCAAATTCGCTTTAGGAATGTTTAAGCGGTCTGCAGCTTGAGTAAAGCTTCCTGCATCAATCACCGCGATAAACAGTATCATGTCATTCAAATCTCTGGTCCCGCCCATTCCATACTTAATTCCACTCATTCTGTTTCTTTCGCTTATTGTTGTCGATGTTGGAATAATGATTATAGTTTATCGATATATATCAAACAATCCGTAACCACTAAAATAATTCCATCAACTACAGAAACTCTTTTAAACAAACCAGGATTTAGTCATGAAGGTATTATCAAAAGACTCATTAAAATTAGGCGGATTTGCTGGCATCGTTGAGCATCGCCTTGTGACTGACAGCCGGATTTTTGGTGAACACAAAGAACCAGAAACCTTTGATGGATTAGGTAACATGGTTTATCTGGCTGACGCTCAATACAACCCTTTTGGCTCATCAGGTATGCACCCTCATAGCGAAATCGATGTCATTTCTATAATTGTTGATGGTCGAGTGAGCCATGAAGGTTCTATGGAACACGGTAAAGATTTGGTTGCAGGCGATGTTCAAGTGCAACGTGCCGGTGGTGAAGGTTTCTCTCACAATGAAATTAATCCAGACAACGGCAAAAACAGAATGTTGCAAGTGTGGGCATTACCAGAAGAGGAAGGCCAATATGCAGCTTACAAAGCATACACCCCAAAGCTGGATGGTGTGACTCGGATTTATGGCGGAGACAAATCTCAAAATGATACGTTTGATAGCCACACGATCATGGATATCGTTCATTTAAAAGCTGGAAGTAATCTTGATTTAAACAATGACACGTTGGTTTATATCATTACTGGTAAAGCAAAAATTAGCGAACAAAAAAACGGGAAAAACACCGAAATTATTAGCATTGCAAATGGTGACTTAGTTCGTAGTGCAGCTGCAAGAGTTAGTGCTCTCAACGATGCACATCTTTTGGTTGTTAGTCAAAACAAATACGAACCCACTCTTAAGTTAAGGAACTCATTATGACTCAGTTATCACAAAGCAGCGGCAAACCAAAAAGCAACCTTAGTTTCTCTTCAACGCGCCAGATAGACAAAAGCAAATCGAAGAATGCTCAACCGATTAGCAAGCATGTTATGGCACTAATAACATTTTTAGCATTGCTACCACTGGTCTATTTTATTCCTGATGTTGTTGGACAGCTTCTACCCGACATCAAATGGCTTAATGTTACAGTCGCAGTGGGAGTTATCGTGTCGATTATGTCTTATGTCGTCATGCCAGCAGCGCGTTTAGTTCTTAGTCGAGAGCATTGAGTAAAATAAAGGCATTAAAAACCGAGATACTCTGCTTGCTTGTTGTTAAAACGATTATTCAATTAATCTTACCTGGAACGGCGATAACTCGTTAATTGCATGAGAAAAAAATAGCCTTATCCGTAGGGGCTGGTTAATGAAATTAGTGTACAAGTAGGCAAGGTCGTTATACTTTTATTTTATTCAACTCACTAATTGCCCACCGAGGCCTAACCTGAAAACTACTATCATCCCTCTCCCCAGCCATTAACCTCAAAGCCCCGGCATAAGCAATCATCGCCCCATTATCAGTACAAAATTGTGTTTTCGGATAAAACAGCTCAAGATTATTGGCCTGACTGTATTCGGCCAGTTTTTCTCGCAATTGCTTATTGGCGCTGACTCCGCCAGCCATAACCAATTGCGGATAGCTGGTTTGCTTGATAGCCCGTTTACATTTAATTAGCAAAGTATCGACAATCGCTTCCTGAAAAGCCGCAGCGATATTGGCCTTAGCGGTGTCACTTTTATCGGAATCTTGCCAGGTATTTAAAACAAAGGTTTTTAAGCCACTAAAACTCATATCCAGGCCAGGACGGTTGGTCATGGGACGGGGAAATTTATAAGCTGAGGCATCGCCTGTTTCGGCCAGTTTGGAGATAACCGGTCCACCCGGATAACCTAAATCCAGTAATTTAGCGGTTTTATCAAATGCTTCTCCCACGGCATCATCCAGGGATTCACCAATAATCTCATAATCGCCAACCTGTTTTACGTCCACGATTAAGGAATGACCGCCAGAGACCAACAGGGCTAAAAAGGGAAAACTGGGTTGTTTGCTGTCCAACATGGGAGCCAGTAAATGACCTTCCATATGATTTACGCCGATACTGGGGATATTCCAGGTCCATGCTAGGGTACGACCTATGGCGGCACCGACCATTAAGGCGCCCATCAATCCGGGCCCGGCAGTATAGGCAATACCTTCAATATCGGACTTTTGACAGCCGGATTGTTGCAGCACTTCATCGATTAAGGGAGTCACTCGGCGAATATGATCGCGCGAAGCCAATTCCGGGACGACGCCGCCATATTCTGCATGGAGTTCAATTTGGCTATATAATGTATGCGCCAACAGGCCTTTCACTGTATCATATACAGCAATTCCGGTCTCGTCGCAGGAAGTTTCGATTCCAAGTACTTTCATAATAAATAACAGGTTTAATTAGAAACATGAATTTTACCTTATTAATACCAAGAATAGCATCATGCCAGAGCGAATTAAAAAAATAAAACAGTGGTTAGAAACGGATTTACAAGCTTCAATCAGCAGTTTTGAAACCGCATCCAGTGATGCCAGTTTTCGGCGTTATTTTCGAGTGAAGTTTTCTGGCTGGGGTGAGAAGGAATTACAGCCTTCCTATATAGTGATGGATGCACCGCCGGAAAAGGAAAATATTGAACCTTTTATTAAAATTGCTCGTTATTTCGAACAAGTTGGTCTGCATGTTCCGCATATTTTTGAAATCAATTTCATAGATGGTTTTTTATTATTGTCCGATTTGGGAAAGACAGCCTATTTGGATATGTTAAACCAGGAAAGTGTGGGTCAATTGTATGATGATGCTTTTAATGCATTAATTAAATTACAGTCAGTCAATATTAAAAGTCTGGATGGTCAATTGGAATTGCCTATGTATTCCAAAGAATTGCTAAAGATGGAGATGCAATTATTGGAAGACTGGTTTATTAAGGTTCATCTACAATATCCTCTGAGTAATAGTGAATTGGATATTTTGCACGCTACTATAGAAAGGCTATTGGATGAAGTTTTATGCCAACCGCAAGTCATTGTTCATCGTGATTACCATTCCCGTAATTTAATGATAGTAGACGAAAATAATCCAGGTATTATCGATTTTCAGGATGCCGTTGTCGGACCTTGTAGTTATGATTTGGTATCTTTATTAAACGATAGTTATATTGCTTGGCCGGAATCGCAGGTTGAGCAATGGGTCGCAAGCTTTCATCAAAAGCTCTTGGTAGAGGGGATAATTGCCGAAAAGGACTTTAGTATTTTCCAGCATTGGTTTACAACCATGGCCATGCAGCGCCAAATTAAAGTGGTGGGAATTTTTTGTCGTCTCTATCATCGTGATGGCAAGGAGAATTATTTAAATGATATTCCACAAACCATGGCGTATCTATTGCGAAACAGTGCCAAATATCCCGAATACCAACCTTTTCACAAGTTGATGTTAAAGCTTAATAAGGTTTTGGAGAGTCGTCCATGAAGGCGATGATTCTGGCTGCGGGAAGAGGAGAGCGGATGCGTCCGTTAACCGATAATTGTCCCAAGCCTTTATTAAAAATTGGTTCGAAAAGTTTAATCGAATATCATCTACATGCACTAGCGGTAGCTGGAATTAAGGATGTTGTCATTAATCATGCATGGCTGGGAGAGCAAATCGAATCGGCTATTGGCAATGGTGAAAAATATTCCTTAAATATCCGATATAGTCCTGAAACGGAGGCTTTGGAAACTGCTGGTGGAATTATTCAAGCTTTGCCTTTATTGAAAAATAAAGACAATCAGATTTTAGTGATTAATGGTGATGTTTTTTGTGATTATCCGCTACAACGTTTAGTTGCTAAGAAAATAACCGACCAAGTTCATCTGGTAATGGTCCCGAATCCTATACACCACAAGGAGGGTGACTTTTTTTTAAATGACGCTTACTTGAGTGAATTTAATGAGAACCAAAAGCCAAAACTTACTTTTAGCGGAATTGGTTTGTATCATATTGATTTTTTTGCTAATCTTGACGGTGGGAAACGGGCTTTGGCGCCGCTTTTAAGAGCGGCTATGAGTAACCGACAGGTGACCGGTGAATTGTACACGGGAATGTGGAATGATGTTGGTACGCCAGAACGTTTAGAGCAGTTGAATAACTGGTTCATTCCTCGGGGGGGCTGAAATTTTATCAGACTTTTAAATCGTGGGAACTAATGGATAACATAATTTGTGGTTTTGGTATCAATAAAAAGCTTACCGAAAACGATTATTCATTGACATATACAACAGCAAGGCGAGAAGGATATCCGCCTACGCTAATTAAAATCCATAAGGCCGAGTTCCCCTCTGCGGCGGAACATGATGCCTTTAAAAATGAGTATGAATTACTCTCCTATCTAAACCAACCTGAAGAACAACCGCGTTCGAGCAATAGTGAGCAATCGGCAACTACTGAAGTGGTGGATAAAGGCGTTATTCAGGTTTATGGGTTACAAAAGCACCACAATGCTGCTGTCCTATTATTTGAAGATATTGGTGGTCGAACATTAAGTGATTACTTAAATAATGAATCGTTTTCCCTCCGCGCAGCGCTGCATCTGATTATACAAATAACCTCAGCCATTGGTTATTTACATGCCCGACATGTATTTCATAAACATATTAATCCCGACAATATTATCTGGAACAAACAAGATAATCGCCTCAAATTAGTTGACTATTCACAGGCCTGTCGCTATCAGACCGAGTCACCAACATTTCTCAGTTTTAGTTCCCACCAGCTGAGTTATGCTTACATGTCCCCTGAGCAAACCGGTCGGATGAATCGTAACGTAGATTATAGAAGTGATTTCTACTCGCTTGGTATTTGTTGTTACCAAATATTAACCGGACACCTACCTTTTGACGTTAACGATGATGCTGAGGCTGTTCATGCCCATATTGCTCAACAACCATTAACTCTGGAACAGAAAAATTCTCTGATCCCTGGTGCCGTTTCGGCTATTGTCATGAAACTATTGGATAAGAATCCGGATAATCGCTATCAGTCAGCCCATAGCCTACTGCTGGATTGGCAATATTGTCTTGACAATATTCAAGAGCTGGATAAAAAGCAAGATTTTGTTCCTGCTAGTGGTGATGTCTCGGAGCAGTTTATTGTGCCGCAAAAACTCTACGGCCGGGACAATGAACTTGCCGTATTAAACAGTGCTATGGAGCGGATTACTAAACATAATGGCCGTGCTAATCAAGCTGCGGAGATGATCTTGGTTAGTGGTTCGTCGGGGGTGGGTAAGTCAGCTTTAATTCGAGAGTTATGCCAGCCATTGGCGGAAAAACAGGGCTATTTTATTAGCGGTAAATATGATCAATATCAGCGTAATATTCCCTATAGTGCATTGGTTAATGGTTTTGGACGATTGGTTCAACAGATGCTCTCCGAAACCTCGGAAAACCTTGCGGCCTGGAAAAATAAATTGCAAGAGGCATTGGGGTATAACGGCCAGGTGATTGTTGATGTGATCCCGGAAATTGAGTTGATTATTGGTAAACAAGAACCGCTTACCGGGTTGGGGGCGAGTGAATCACAGCATCGTTTTAATTTGGTATTCCTGAAATTTATTCAAGTGTTCTGTCAACCGGAACACCCGTTAGTGATATTTCTTGATGACTTACAATGGGTGGACCGCGGTACGCTCAAGTTATTGGAACTATTAATGGATGAGAGTGAGGGTTCTCCTTTGTTAATTATTGGAGCCTATCGCGACAATGAGGTCGAACCCACCCACTCGTTGATGATAATGTTGGACAATCTCTATACCAATAATCATATTGTTAAGGAAATCAACCTGCGTTCCTTACCTCGTATGCATGTCGGACAATTAATTGCTGATTGTTTGCATCAAACCACCCAAGCCGTGGAGCCATTAACCGGGTTGGTAGGAGAAAAAACGGCTGGAAATCCATTTTTTGTTAATCAATTTTTACATACCCTATATGATGAAGGAATACTAAAGTTTACTCCAGCCAGTGCCGTGTCGAATGCCTCATGGAGTTGGAATATTGATGATATCCAAGCGCTGAAAATCACTGACAATGTGGTTGAATTGATGGTGTCGAAATTAAAAAAACTTCCCCAGTCGGCACAGAAAATAATTCAACTTGCGGCTTGTATCGGCAACCATTTTGACCTTAATACGCTCGCAGCCATCAGCCAGCAGGAGCTAGCCCATTGCTATCAGGATCTCACTCCCATTCTCACGGAAGGTTTAATTAAAGTAACCGAAGAGCTAAAACCCGGGGCAATTAAAAATCGTCACTTTTTCTTTTTACACGATCGTGTGCAACAGGCTGCCTATGGCCTGATCGATGCAGAACAGAAAAAACAGGTCCACTTGAAGGTCAGTCGTCTTTGGTTAAAAAATATTACCTCTCAAGAAACCCTGGATGAACACATTTTTGCCTTGTTGGAACAGTATAATCGTTGCTATGAACTGGTTTCTAATCAGCGTGAGCGCAATAAAATCGCTCGACTCAATTTGGTGGCAGGGAAAAAAGCCAAGGCTGCCAATGCTTATGATGCGGCGGCCAATTATTTAAATATCGGTATGCAATGCTTAAGTGCTAATAGTTGGCGTAATCAATACACCTTGACCATCTCCTTGGCCAGTGAAAGCGTAGAGGTGGAATATTTAAATACCAACTATCATCGTGCAGAAACCTTGTCTGAAGAGGTGATTAAAAGCGCTAATAACATGCTCGATAAAGCGCGGATATATGAAACCCAGATCCACTCTTTTATCGCCCAAAATAAGATGCAGAATGCTTTGGAATTGGGGTTGGACGTATTGCATCTACTGGGAGTCACACTACTGGAAGAGTCCCCTCAAGTCAAAAATATTGAGGCTTTAGTAGAACTACCGGAAATGCAAGGTGAAGACAAATTAGCGGCAATGAGGATATTAAATGCTATCGCTTCACCGGCTTATCTCGTTTCACCAACAACCTATCCTATGATTTGTTATACCTCGGTGAAAATGTGTATGGAATTTGGCAATTCGCGTCTGGCTCCTAACGCATATGCCATTATGAGCTTGATTTGTTGCGGTATGCTGGAAGATTTTGAACAAGGCTATCGTTATTCCCAGGTGGCGGAACAAGTCATGGACGATTATGATGCCAAGGAGATCGAAGCCAAGATACTATTGATAAGTAATGCTAGTGTTAATCATTGGCATAAACCGCTTAAACAGTCTTTGATACCTCTGCACAATGCTACCTTTAAAGCTCTGGAAAACGGCGATGTGGAATATGCTTGCTATGCGGCCATATATTATTGTATCTACTCTTTCCAAAGTGGTTTAGCTCTGGATGATGTTTCTCAAAGGCTGGATAAATATATCGCTTTAATGACTAAGCTGAAACAGCAATATCAGACCCAGCATACTCAGATTTGGGCCCAATTGGTGGATAACCTCCGTGTGACACGGCAACAGCCGACGGTTTTAATCGGCGATTTTTTTAATGAAGAGAAACAATTACCAGAGCTAAAGAAAGCCCAATATGTTTCTTCGCTATTTTGTACCTACTATGCCAAGATGCAGTTGGCTTATCTATTTAAGGATTATTCCCAAGCCCTGGAAAATTTACTTGAAGCCGATAAATATGTGCATGGGGTAATTGCTCTAAACCATTTTGCCACTTTTCACTTTTATTCGTCGCTGGTGTATATAGCGCTGTATCCTAAGGTTGATTCAAAACAACAACAGCGTTATTTGGAAATTATCGAAAAGAATCAACAGGTATTAAAACATAGGGCTGATTATGCTCCGATGAATTTTCAACACAAGGTCGACCTGATTGAAGCGGAAAAAGCTAAACTGTTGGGACAATTAGAGGCTGTGGATCTTTATGAGAACGCCATTCGAGGTGCTCAGGAAAATGGTTTTATTCAGGAGGAAGCGCTAGCTTACGAGTTGGCAGCGGAATATTATTTATCCCGGGATATGGGGAAGTTTGCTAAAACTTATCTCTTGGAATCCCATTATACTTACCAATTGTGGGGCGCGCGAGTAAAGGTTATCGCCCTGGAAAGGCAATATCCGCAATTGTTTACCCGCAGTACCACAATTGATGAACGGTCTATGTTGGAAGGCACGAACTTATCTTGTCGTCTTGATTCCACTACCTGGATGGATCTGAACTGTGTTATGAAAGCCTATGAAACGCTTTCGGAAGAGATCGTCCTGTCTGGTTTATTGGAAAAAATGATGCATCTGGTGATTGAGAATGCCGGTGCGGAAAAAGGATTTCTACTATTGCCAAAAGATCAGCAATGGTATATTGAGGCTCAAGGAAGAGTTGATAATGCCGATGTTCAGGTTTTACAGTCGATTGCCTTGCAAAATAGCCAAGAAATTTCTCAGACTATCGTTAATTATGTTTCTCGTAGCAAAGAATATGTGGTATTGGGAAATGCTTCAAGAAAGGGAGACTATCGAGGTGATCCTCATATTGCAAAAAATCAGGTTCGTTCGTTATTGTGTCTTCCTTTGTTAAAACAGGGTAATTTAAGCGCTATTTTATATTTGGAAAATAATCTTGCTGATGAAGTGTTTACTCGGGAACGCGTTGATCTGCTCTTAGTTTTGTCATCTCAGTTAGCTGTCTCAATTGAAAATTCTCTGCTTTATAGCCAATTACAAGATGAGATTCAACAACATAAACAAACCAATGAAGAATTACATCATACTTTAGATAGCTTGCAACAAACTCAAGTGCAACTCATTTACGCGGAAAAAATGGCCGCTTTAGGTGATCTGGTGGCAGGGATTGCACATGAAATAAATACCCCCATCGGTATTGGTGTAACGGCAGTATCGCATTTGGAGCAGCGAATTCGAGAAATGAATCGCTTATTGGAGAGTAATCAGTTAACCCGGAGTATTTATACCGAATTTGCAGGGGATGCCGCTCAAACTACCCAAATTGTCCACAATAATTTAAATCGTGCCGCGCAACTAATAAGAAGCTTTAAGCTGGTGGCAGTCGATCAGTCTTGTGAACAGGAGCGACGTTTTAATCTGTTTGGTTATATTCACGAAGTATTGACCAGCTTGAGACCCAAACTGAAGAAAACACAGCATAATATTATTGTTGATTGTCCCAAAACATTAGAAATCTATAGTCAACCTGGGGCGTTTTCACAAATTATCACCAATTTGATTATGAATTCTCTTTTGCATGCCTATGATGAAGATGTCTTTGGAAACTTAAAGATTCTGGTTGAAGAGGGCGAAAATTATCTTAAATTTGTCTATAGTGATGATGGAAAGGGTATGGATAAAGAAACACAGAGCAAAACCTTTGAACCCTTTTTTACCACTCGAAGGAACAAAGGTGGAAGTGGCTTGGGGATGCATATTGTATACAATTTAGTCACTCATGCTTTAAAAGGAAGTATCACGTGTAAGAGTCAATTGGGTAAAGGAACGGAGTTTCATCTTGAGCTTCCGTTAAACAGATAACTCATTTTGTGGGGGAAGTTACTCATTAAAAGATTGATGTATACTATTTTATTAAGCTATGTGAAAATGGTATAAAATAGCAAATAATGGATATTCCAGCATAGAAAGCTGTTTTGAATGAGATATATAGATGTCGATAATACCGGCTTACGATGATGAACTTATTGTTTTTCGTGATGACACTGAAGAACAGGTAAGGACAGAACAGGTTTGGAAAATCTTAATCGTCGATGATCAGCAAAGCGTCCACGATATGATGAATCTGGTGTTACGGCACTTCACCTTTGAAGGACGCCAACTGGAAATACTACACTCCTACTCTGCCAAACAGGCTAAAGGGCTTTTGGCTGAGCAAAACGATGTTGCCTTGGCGATTGTGGATGTGGTAATGGAAAGTGACCGAGCCGGTCTAGAACTCGTGAAATATATTCGTGAAGTCTTAAACAATCAGCTGATTCGGATTATATTAAGTACCGGCCAGCCGGGTTTCATGTCAAAGACGGAAATTTTCCAGAAATACGATATCAATGGTTACAATGAAAAAGCCGAATTAACAGCGGAAAAACAATACAGCTCGGTATATATGGGACTGCGCTCTTATCGCGATATGTACGAATTAGCCGAAAGTCGCAAAGATCTTGAGAAAGCCAACCAACATATTCAATCGATTGTGGAAAATGCCTATGACGCCATTGTAACCATCGATCAAAACTTTCATATTGTGATGTTTAATCCAGCTGCTGAAGTACTATTCGGCTACAGTTCAGAAAACATTATGAACCAACCATTGAATCGTTTTCTGCCCAATTGTTGTACTCCTTATTCTACCCCATCAGAATCTGTCGAAGAATTTTGTCGAACTAAAACACCATATGAAATAAAGGCACTCAATAGAGCGGGTAAGCAGTTTATTGCCGAAGTGACGGCTTCTAAATTGGTTACCGATGATGAAATATTTTATACCCTGTTTTTTAGAGATATTACGGAACGAAAAGCTAACGAAAAACGACTTCTTGAAGCAACGGAAATGGCGGAAAAGGCCAATTTGGCCAAATCGGAGTTTTTAGCCAATATGTCTCATGAACTGCGTACACCTATGCATGGAATTCTAGGCTATGCCAGTCTTGGTGTTCGACGGGTTAAGGAAGCTGATATCCCGAAAATGGAACGATTTTTTAAAAATATTGAAATCAGTGGTCAACGCCTGTTGAGGTTATTAAATGCATTGTTAGATATTTCTAAACTGGAATCGGGAAAAATGGAGCTGGATTTGTGTCAGTCAGACTTATTGACGGTTCTGAAACGTTGTGTTGCTGAACAACAAACGGAAATCGATAATGCTGATTTGAAATTGTATTGGCAAGGTAGTGATATAGATACCCAAGCCTATTTTGATATTGATAAAATAAGTCAGGTCTTTGCCAATTTACTGTCTAATGCCATTAAATTTTCACCGCAAGGAAAATCGATTCGCTTTAAGTTCGAGAATAGCTCTGTGGTAACTGCTAATCAGTTTGAGCCACTGGATGTTCTGAAATTTTCTTTGGCTGATGAAGGAATTGGGATTCCGGAAAAAGAGCTGCATGTGGTGTTTGATAAATTTGTTCAGAGTAATAAATTGGCCATCGGAACTACCGGGGGTACGGGACTTGGGCTAGCGATTTGCAAAGAGATAATTGACTGCCACCAGGGAAGAATATGGGCTGATTCCACCGAAGGTCAAGGTGCCACATTTTCCTTTTATATTCCCAAAAAAGCAGCTATTTAGTCCTTACGCTCATACCTACCAATCCTTTAAACGGGTAGGGATTGTTTAATCAAATCTGGAATGGTTCGCTCTATGTAGTGAATAAAATCAGCAATATATTGACGCACCTCCCGGGAAAACGGAACTGGAAAGCATCGATGGAGCTTGTGCTAAAGCGGGATTAAAGGGAATTGAGGAACAACTAGAGTTTGCTGATTTATAAAAAATTAAAAAAAGTGTGGAAATAAAAAGGACAGTTGTGCTATGATTCGCGCAATCTTGAGTAATTAGCTCGGATATAGGTAAAGTTATAATTTAAATAAAGGAATTAAACATGAATGTTGATCAACATTTAAAAGTCGCTCAATGGCATATCGAACAAGCTAGATTACATGCAACAGAAAGCGGTTACAGCTGTGGCTGTCCAGCTAACGAGCATGATCAAAAAGCAATTGACGCAGTAGAAGCCGGTAAGATCGAAGAAGAGAAAACCTGCGCTGTATAAGACTTAATTGTTTTTACGCATAGAGATAAAAGGCTCGCTCTCCTAATTGGCAGAGCGGGCCTTTTTTTATGTGCTGTACGCAAACTTGATTTATATCTATCTGTTTTCTAAAGTTTAATATACCCTGGCTAGCTTGTTGGTTTTAAAATATGACTTTATTGATTTTCTTAGTTGTGCTTCTCTCATCATTGCCTCTCTATGCGACTCCACCTAGTGAACCGCAGCTTGGCGTCGATACCCAAAGTACCCAGGTTAATCTAAGTTGGAATGCTAGTGAAACCGCATTAGGATATGAACTATTTTATGCCCCATCACCCTATACGGGTGAACAATCCATCGACAGTATTAATTTAGAAAAGCAAACCTCTTTTTCGGTACAACTATGGCCGGGAGCGGCCTATTTTGTGGCATTAAAAAGCTATAATGATTCCGGATTTAGCCAATTTTCGAATATTGAATTGATTGAGATTAGTGGAATAAGCAAAAGTTTACCTGCCAATATTGTCATGCTACCGATAACGGGAGGTACTTTTACCATGGGGAATAATGATCTTCTCGGTCCGCAAGCAGGACAAGCCGTCGAACATCAAGTTACCTTAAGTAATTATGAACTCAGCGAGACAGAGATTAGCAATGCCCAATATGTTGAATTTCTAAATGCTGCATATGCTGATGGTCTGATTGAAATAAAAATCGGCAGCAGCGGCGCAGATCAGGGAAAAACTTTAATTGTGGGAAGTAGTCGTTCCGAATATGCTGAGCGAGTATTGTACGAATTAAGTGGCACCCGAGTTATGAAAGATCATGATAATGCCGATGGAGATAATGATCCCTTTACGGGCTCCATCGAACCAGAAAACCCGTTAAATATTGCTTTTATTGGTTTTAACTCGGAAACCGAACAATTTTATGTCAAAGATCCCCATCTGCTGAGTGATTTTAACTGGCTGGAATTGAGCTATTATTATAACTATGGTAGTCAAACACATAGTTTGGATAAAAGCTTATTGCTAAATGATTTTGACAATTGGAGCGAGTTAAGCGGCTGGAGTGAAGATAACCCCCTGGCGGCGACACAACTACCAACATACTCTCAAGTGGTAGATTTCCCGGTTACTTTTATACGTTGGTGGGGAGCTAGGGCTTTTGCTGATTATTATGACGTCAAACTACCAACCGAAGCACAATGGGAATATGCAGCTAAAGCCGGACAGAATAACTTTTTTTATGCCGTTTACGATGGCAGTAGTGTTGAAGATGCCAATTGGAATAGCTTGACACTTAATCCGGCTTTACATCATGTACGAGAAGTTAAAAGTGGTCAGACAAATCCTTTCGGCTTGTATAATTTGGGCGGTAATGTGTGGGAGTGGATGGCAGACAACTATCAAGCTTATGACAATGCTGCAGTCACCGATCCTTTAGTTGAAGTTAGTGGTTCAAGCACTCGTGCTTGGCGAGGAGGTTCTTGGAACTATCATCAAGCCACATTAGAAAGCAGCGGACGTTATTATGATGATGAAGATCGTGGTAATGATCATTTTGGTTTTCGGGTTGCCCGCTAATTATTCTAAGTCAAAGGTCATATCTGAAAATACTGGTAAACTAACCTCGAATAATCGATAATTCAACTCAGTTAATAGTTTAAGGTAATCGCTTGTGGATAAAGTTTTTGGATATAAAGGCAGTACTGAACGTAAACTAGGTCAACGTATCACTTTGGGCGTTGCTTTTTTTAGTTATTTTTGTGCTGTTATTTGTGGCGGGGTGATGTTTTACTATGGCATGGAAAGTACCACAACTCCTATATTTGCAAGTTTAATGGCCAGCACCGTTTTTTTTGGTTGTGTGGGTATCGTTTTGCACGTTTTAGGAAGTGGGAGCTTACCCAGTCTTAAAGTTGATGATGATCCGCTAAGTCAGACTTATCATCAGGAAGAAAGTGAAAATAATAAAACTAACTGATTTTTTTAGTTAATTCACCATATAAATTGGAGGAATAGGAATTATTGTTCTAAAATTTTTTCTAGATGGGAAAAGTTTTAGGAAAATGTATGTCCGACATCAAAAAAGATATTTCTGTAGTGGGAACCAGTTGTCCGGTTCCTCTTATCAAACTATCTCAAGCAGTTAGAGAATTGCAAAAAGGTGATATGTTTAAAATTATCGGTGACGATCCCATTTTTGAACGCGGGGTTAGTGAGTTTTGCGAAGTTAATGAACATTCCATTTCCGATATTTCCCATAATCACGATGGTAGTATTGAGATTATCATAGAGGTATAACAGTTGATGACAGATAATCGCAAATCCTCAATCCTCCCCAAAAAAAACAAAAAAAGTACCATTATGCTGGTCAGTGGTGAATTGGATAAAGCACTATTGGCTTTTGATATTGCTATCGGGCATGCAGCAATGGGATGCGAAGTGACAATGTGGTTTACCCTCTATGGTGTAAATTGTTTAAAGAAACCAAGATCAATTTTTTCTCCCGATAAATGGTTACCGCATCACAAAAATTTAGGGAAAGGGAGAAATACCCGTACCGATCATTTTATGCAAAATGTGCTTCGGTTGCTAAATCGAGATGGTGCCAACAATATTCCATTATCTCAATTGAACTTTTTTGGTCTTGGGCCCAAAATATTAACTTTAATTATGCGTCGTAAAGGTATTCCGACACTGGACGAACTAATCACATATGCCACCGAAATGGGAATTAAATTCCGTATTTGCCAAATTTGTGTCGATGCTATGGCTTTAAATGTAGAGGAAGACTTAGTTGTTCCGGCTGAGGTGTTGGGAGTTTCGACCTATACTATTGACACCAATAACGCCCACTATAATGTTGTAATATAAAAAATGGTGACTTAAGTTTGCCTAAAATTAAACAAAAGCAGCGCGAAGAGCTTTATCTTCTCAAACAGGAAATCACCAATCGTGAAAACGAGATTGCTTTGTTTCAGGACGTTGCTACTCAAATTACAGCCCAATTAAATCTGCAACAGGTATTAAAAATGGTGTCGGAAAAGGCCATGCAATTGGTCAAAGCCGATAGTCTTTTGGTGCCGGTTCTAAATAAACAACAGACTCATTATGAGTATCAGGCGACATGTGGTAAGAATGCTAAACTTATCTTAGGGCAAGCTTTTCCCATTTCTACTGGAATGTGTGGTTGGGTTCTGCAGCACCAGAAAGCATTATTGTTTGGGAAAAATTATCCTTGGGAAATGGATGTTAAAACCATTTGGGAAGAGGGTAAGGAGTCGGCGTTATTAGTCCCTCTGATTTCACGAAGAAAAATTGTTGGTGGAATATCTGCCTTGGGTAAACAGGGGGGAGGCAGTTTTACCGAGCGGGATATGCAATTATTGACATTGTTTGCCAGTCAGGTCAGTGTTGCTATTGAAAATGCACAAATCTTTGAAGAGTTGGAACAACACCAACTGAATCTACAAAAATTGGTGGATGAAAGAACGCGTGAGTTGGAAGATACTTTTGAGCAGTTGAGCAAAGCTCAGGAGTTGTTGTTTAAGGCTGAAAAATTGGCTTCCTTAGGTTCCTTGGTCGCTGGAGTAGCACATGAATTAAATACTCCCATTGGGGTGAGTTTGACTGGCATTACCCATATCCAACAGGAGTTTAACAAGATTGAAAAGAAATTACAGGATGGTCAGTTAAGAGAATCAGATTTGTGTGAATTTTTAGATGATGGAAATGTATTGGCAGAATCGATGCGTTTGTCACTGATTAAAGCTGCAGAACAGATTACCTCTTTTAAAATGGTGGCAGTCGATCAACACTCGTCTGAGCGCCGGCAATTTAACTTACAAAAATATGTTGATAATATTCTGCTGAGTTTACATAGTGAAATTAAACATCGACGAATAGATATTAAAAATAGCTGTGATTCTGCTATCGAGTTGTATTCTTATCCCGGAACCTTTTCGCAAATTATTACTAATTTGTTTACCAATTCTTTAATGCATGGATTTCCTGAGAAACAAAGCGGCTCAATTTTCCTCGATGCCAGACGGCACGAGCAAGTAATGACCATGACTTATAGTGATAATGGTATTGGCATGGACGAAGAACTGTTAAAAAGAGTTTTTGAACCTTTTTTTACTACCCGCAAAGGACAGGGGGGAAGTGGCTTGGGCTTGCATATAATCTATAATCTAGTGACGCAAAAGCTCAATGGAACGATTAACTGTTATAGTAAACCTAACCGAGGTTTGACGGTAGTTATTCAAATTCCAGTCGAAAAACCACCGTCATAGCGGGAGTAGCTGAAGATAGTATGTTAATGACTGGCACATAAAATCTTATTGTTCTGTTCGGAGATATCGTTGATGCTGGTAATAAACTGGCCGATGTTACCGGCATGCTGGTGTAATCCACCGACATCTTGTTCACTACTATTTAAATCGCTGGACATTTGGGTTAAATTTGAAGCGATTTTTTTAATATGCTGTTCTGCCGAAGCTGATTACAGCATAAAATTAAGAAAAAGTCTGTAGGAAAAGTCTGGTATTTTGTATGTTTATTTGCGGATGCTGGTGATTAAATAAAAATTGATTATTAATATGGGAAAGTTTTTAGCTATTGGGGCAAAGGGATGGAGTAAAAACTCTGGTAATGTGGTGGCTAAAATCAAACTATAGATTAATATCACTAAGCTTTGTACATATAGTACCTTAATTCGTAATTTAGACCACCAGATAAGTATTCCCAATAAAAGGTCTAATGCCGCTCCGGCAAAGATTAATATTAATTCGCTAGGACCCTCCATTCCTAGTTTATTAATTAATGTGATACTGGTATCGAGATTAATTAATGAAACTAATCCTGACCAGCACCAGATAAAGCTTAAAATGAGAATAAAAAAATAACGCCAATAGCGTTGATTTACAATAACCGAAAAAATCTCATCAGGGATAAATGATAATTGATTAAATGTTTGGCCTGAGTTGGGGTAAAACTTGTCATTGTTAAAAGCGTCCAGCATTTTTATGCTGTGCCGACTAAAAACGCCTATTTGAAAATTGGGTATGTGTTTAAATAGTTGTTCAGTTAAAGATTGTGGTATTTCGATAATTCTCCATTGTCGGATATTACTCTCGTTAGATAATGCTTTAAGAAGGGTCTTTATATCGTTTCGATAGTAGAGCTGGGTTTGCAGTGGGTACTCTAGCCAATTATCTATACAGCGTGCTATTTCACTAACAAACTTATCCAACGTTATAATGGGTATGTTGTACTCTTTTGGGAAAACTAGTGGAATAATGGGGAACTTTGCCAAAAGTGCTAATTGTTGAGTTGATTTTCCTCCGGTGCCTATTACGATGCCTGGATAGAAAATTTTATAATCTAGGGAAGATTGGATAAGGAAGTTATCAGCCAGCTTTTTGGATACTAAAAATTCGCAGCAGGGTTTTTCTAGTTCGGCACCTAGCGCTGATATTTGAATCACTTTCACTTGTTTTGCCTGGCAAGCCTTAAATAATGCTTTTGGCCCTATATGATGGACTTGTTGAAATTGTTCCCTTGCACTCGGACCATTGCTAAAAATTCCAATGCAATTAATGACGAGGTCAGTTTTCCCCAGTACCTCTTGCCACCTCTTTGTATTAAAACTCATATCACAAAAAACTTGAGTTGGTGATATACATCGACTACGACTACAGCCGGAAACCTGATGTCCCATGTGGCTGAGATGTAAAAAAAGTTGTTGTCCGATAAATCCACTGTCACCTACTATTAAAATTCTCATGGTTTACCCCTGAATAAAAAACGGTTTAAAGACCATGAGTACGTAGAGAAGTAAGGTGGCAGGAAAGGCCAATAATCCAAGTATTAGCCAGCGACGCATTTTTCTATGATAGTCATGAGATGGCGCTGTTAACTGCTGCGCTATCTTGGTCAGTTTAATTTGTAGCCAGACTACCGGAAGCCAACAGAGGCCAATAAAGCCGAACAAACCTAAAACCAGCCACAACCACAGATTAGTCCAGGGTAGTCCCGTATAATGAAACAACCATAGCCCGCTTAGTAATTGGATGATAATGGTGGGGGTGGTGAACAGGAAATCAGCCAAGACTACCTGTTTATTAACTATCTCCATTGCCTTCATATAGCCCTGTCGATAGATTTGATACATATAAAATGCACTACCTAACCCGGTACCGAAGAGTAAAGTGGCGCTGATAATGTGGATCAATTTAATGGTGAGATACATAAGAAAAACTCCTGATTTGTTATTTCAAGAAAGTTTTATCTCAATTGCGTGGCTGAGTTCCTCTTAATCCATAAATACGGAATATAAAAAATATTAGTAACATAAAAACAGGATGTTAGTGGATTCCAGAATGATAATTGAGTAAGTACAATTTAATCAGTGTCGTGCCCGAAAGGAATTTTTACTTAAGTTTCGTTGTCGATATTGACCCGGAGCCATACCGACAATCTCCTTAAAGGCGCTGTAAAAACTTGATTGTGAAGTAAAACCTACGCTCATTCCTACAGCAAGCACGGATATATTAGGCTGATCCAGCAGGTAATTTTTAGCAGCCTGGACTCTGATAGTTCGTAAATACTGGGAAAATCCCATTTTTAAGTGAGCATTAACAAACTCCGAGAGCTGATGAGTACTGAGGTTTAGAGCCCTGGCCAAGGTGTTTAGATTAAGCGAGTCATCCTGATAAAGTTTTTTGCGACTCATTAAATGTTCCAGTCGTGATTGGAGTTCGTCACAATTGACATTTTTCAAGGTACTATTTTGATAACTACGCTCGACCAAATCGCTTAGGGTGGTTAAAAGATGGGGAAAGTTGAGTTGTAAATACAAAGCGATAAATACACAAATGGCAATCATAATATTGTGGTATGGCATTAGTGCTAGATAGTTGTTAAAGCCACCTAATCCCAATAGGATAATCAATAGCGTCCAAGCAAAAAATGCACCGGTTAGGAAAAACTCGGTTTTAAATAATTGTCTTTGTTTACGTAATCTATAAAGTTGCTTGGCTAGCGCCAGCATATACACGCCACCTATTAAAAAAGCCAGCATATATAAAAATTGAAATGCGGGTGGAAAGATAAAATGAAATATGCTGACGATTAATGGGAGGTTTAATTGTAAAAGATGTATCTTTTGAAACCTAAAGTTTTTTAATAAGACTGCATTGCTAAAGATAAAAAAGCTTGGCGCTATCATATATAGTTCAAGAAGATAGAGAGACGCGCTCGGACCGACTAGATTCAAATAGTCATTAATCGTCAAAAAATGTAATACTTGAACTATACTTAAAGCAGCGATAAGTAGCCAGGAAGTATAGGTGGCAAGCGGAGTTTCAGTTCGTTTTTGGGTAACAAGTAAGAGCAGTCCTAGTATTGAAAATCCAAATAATATGTTACTTGTTTCTATCATTATTTTCATTAAAAATTGTAGGGATTAGATATAGGATAATCGAAATCAAAATTTTGAGTCAAATCCAACTATTTATGGTTTTGCTTGGTTTGGGTAGGTAGAGGTATTCTTATGCTTATATTTGTGCTGTGCAGCAAATGTGTTATGCTTACCATATAAAAAATGTTGGATATACTCAAAGGAATTGTTATTTGGGGGAAAATTATGCTTTTAGCCGTAAAAATCATAGGGATTTTATTATTATTTATTGGAATAATAGCCATATTCTTTCCATCATCCATGAAACATAAATTAAATTTCTTTTTCGATGATCGGTGGATCAGTTATGTGTCGGTTTTTCGCATATTGTTGGGATTTTTCCTGGTAACGGCATCACCTATGAGCAGTTATCCTACTTTGTTGTTGATTGCGGGCATCGTCGTTATTTTTACCGGATTCAGCATCCCACTTCTAAGTACCAAAAAAATCCGGCGTATGGAGATGTGGTGGTTAGAACGTGATGAGCTACAGGTTCGAACGTTAGCAGCACTTCCCATAAGTATTGGCGGTCTTTTAGTTATTATTAGTTCCTAGTTTTTAGCACCCAAGTTAAATATTATCCATTTTTGGAATTAGTAAAAACGCTCTATTTTCGGTAAAATATCGCTCTTTTTCTTTGTTTAAACCTTGAAAACTCAGACGACCTTGTAGCGAGATCCTCCTAGACGCTATATGGCGACTGATTTTTTGGGTAAAAGTGGTTCTGGAGTTAGGGTCGTGTTTTATCAGCAAGATTTCGATGTAATAGTGGTTGGTGGTGGTCATGCCGGAACTGAAGCCGCCATGGCGGCCAGTCGAATGGGGGTAAAAACCCTATTGTTGAGTCACAATATAGAAACCCTGGGACAAATGTCCTGTAATCCGGCAATCGGCGGTATCGGGAAAGGGCATTTGGTCAAAGAGGTGGATGCCTTGGGCGGGTTAATGGCCAAGGCTGCGGATAAAGCCGGTATTCAATTTCGTCGTCTTAATGCTTCCAAAGGCGCAGCAGTAAGGGCCACACGTGCCCAGGCTGATCGAATCTTATATAAGGCTGTAATACGACATGCCCTGGAGAATCAGGAAAATCTTTCGCTATTCCAGCAAGCGGTAACCGATCTGTTGGTAGAAGGGGACCAAGTGGTTGGTGTTGAAACGGAAATGGGATTGAAGTTTCGAGCTAAAACGGTCGTTTTAACGGTTGGGACCTTTTTAGGCGGGCGTATCCATATCGGTTTGGAAAACTATCCTGGTGGTCGAGCCGGAGATCCTCCATCCAATAAATTGTCGCAGCGATTACGTGACTTACCCTTTAATGTCGAACGACTTAAGACCGGTACTCCGGCCCGTATCGATGGTCGCAGTATCGATTACTCGCTGATGCAAGAACAACCGGGTGACCAACCGATCCCCACATTTTCGTTTATGGGCTCGGCCGCTGATCATCCGCGTCAAATATCCTGTCATATCACCCATACTAATGAACAAACACACGACTATATTCGAGAAGGCTTGGATCGTTCACCTATGTATACCGGGGTGATCGAAGGTGTCGGGCCACGTTATTGTCCTTCTATTGAGGATAAGATTCACCGATTTGCAGATAAGAGTTCGCATCAAATTTTTGTTGAGCCGGAAGGATTGACCACTCACGAAGTCTATCCCAATGGGATCTCCACCAGTTTACCTTTTGATATTCAGCTTAAATTTATTCGCTCTATCAAAGGATTTGAAAATGCCTGGATATTGCGGCCCGGATATGCCATTGAATATGATTTTTTTGATCCGCGCGATCTAAAGGCAACTCTGGAAACCAAATTTATCAGTAATCTTTATTTTGCCGGGCAGATAAATGGAACCACCGGATATGAGGAAGCAGCAGCACAGGGATTGATTTCAGGATTGAATGCAGCACGGGTTTGTCAAGAACAAGAAGCTTGGTCGCCAACGCGAGATGAAGGTTATATTGGGGTGATGATCGATGATCTCATTACTCGCGGTACTAAAGAACCCTACCGGATGTTTACCTCTCGTGCTGAATATCGATTGTTATTAAGGGAAGATAATGCCGATATGCGCTTGACTGAAAAAGGTCGTGAATTGGGATTGGTTGACGATCTGCGCTGGCAAGCATTTTCCAATAAACGGGAGCAGGTAGAGCTAGAGTTGCAACGTCTAAAAAGCACCTACGTGAGTCCCGCAAAAGTTGATAAAGAACTAGCTCAGCAGGTCTTACAAAAGTCCTTGCAAAAGGATTCCAGTTTGTTTGGGTTATTACAGCGTCCCGAAGTTGATTATGCCGGTTTGAAATTATTAGATGCCGATAAACAAGACCTATCGCAGGAAGTACAGGAACAAGTTGAAATCCAATGTAAGTACGCCGGATATATCAAACGACAATTGGAAGAGATAGAAAAGCATAAACGACATGAAAATAAACTGATTCCAGTGGATTTTGATTATCGAGCTATTTCCAGCTTGTCGGCTGAGGTAATGGAGAAATTAATAAAATCTCAACCTACTACCATAGGGCAGGCTAGCCGAATCCCGGGAGTCACTCCTGCAGCTATTTCTCTGATCCTGGTTTATGTAAAGAAGCATGAGATGATAAAGGGCTAATGCAAAAATTACTAGAAAATGGTCTGCAAGAATTACAGCTGAACCTTAGTACTCAACAGGTTGAGAAACTATTGCTGTATATTGAGTTATTGGCTAAGTGGAACAAAGTCTACAATCTTACTTCGATTCGGGACAAGCAGCAGATGGTGATTTTGCATTTGCTCGATAGTCTGGCCATCGTACCGACTGTTATGCAATTGCCAAAAAAACATAGCATAATTGATGTGGGTACCGGAGGTGGTTTACCGGGCATTCCTTTGGCTATTTGCTTGCCGGATAGTGATGTGACTCTGGTGGATGCGAGAGAAAAAAAAATTCGGTTTTTACGCCAGGCTATTAGCCAATTACAATTAAGTAATTGTCAAGCCATCCACCATCGTGCTGAAGAGCTGGGGAACGAAAAAAAATATGATATTATCGTTACCCGAGCTTTTGCTTCTTTAAAAGATATGTTAGGTATTACCGGCCATTTATGTCATACTGATGGGATTTTTCTGGCCATGAAAGGGCAGTGTCCGGATGATGAAATTGCCGAGATACCAGAACAATATAAGGTTAAAGAAATTGAACGGTTAAATGTACCGAGATTGGATGCTGAGCGGCATCTGATCCATATACAATAGTAATAAAAATACCTCAGGGCTTTATAAATTTAGTGGTAATTAGGTTAGCTAATTAGGAAAGTAAATTATGACCAGAATCATCGCAGTTGCAAACCAAAAAGGTGGAGTGGGGAAAACCACCACCAGTATTAATCTGGCTGCATCATTGGCGGCAACCAAACGACGTGTTTTGTTGGTCGATCTGGATCCACAGGGCAATGCTACCACCGGTAGCGGCGTGGATAAAGATGAGGCGGAAATCAATAGTTATGATGTGTTGATTGAAAAAGTGGCGATAGAAAAGGTGCGCCAGGAAGTTGAAGATGATGAAGGTAACCGCTATGACATTGTGCCAACCAATGGCGATTTAACGGCTGCCGAAGTGGAATTGATGAGTAAGCTTGATCGCGAAAGGCAGTTAAGCTATAGACTGGATGCAGTGCGTAACGAGTATGATTTTATTCTCATCGATTGCCCGCCTTCATTAAGCATGTTAACCATTAATGCTATGGTGGCGGCAGATACGGTAATGATTCCTATGCAATGTGAATACTATGCATTGGAAGGATTAACCGCATTACGGGAAACGATATCCAGCATTAAAGAAAGTTTGAATGCTGAACTTGAAATTGAAGGCTTGTTACGGACTATGTATGATCCACGTAATCGTTTGGCAACCGAAGTTTCTCGGCAATTGATTAAGTTCTTTGGAGATAAAGTATTCCGTACCGTGATACCGCGCAACGTCCGTTTGGCCGAGGCTCCCAGTCATGGTTTGCCGATTATCACTTATGATAAAAGCTCCAAGGGGTCCAAAGCATATCTGGCTTTGGCCGGAGAGATTTTAAGAAGGGATGAAGAAGCCCAGCAGTTGGCTTCTTAATTCGAAGAAAAAATATAATAATTAGGAAATATGAGTGGCAGCAAAAAAACGAGGTCTTGGTCGTGGCTTGGACGCCTTATTGGGAGCAAGCATAAAAAAAACCGAACAACTGGACCCTAATACTCCCATTACTGAAGAAGTAGCGACCTCATCCCAGGAGTTAAAAGATGGGGAGCTGCGTAAAATTCCTATTGAGCTGATTCAACCGGGTATCTACCAACCACGGGTGGATATGCACACCGAAGCTTTGGAAGAGTTAGCCAATTCCATTAAGGCACAAGGGGTGGTACAACCGATAGTCGTCCGTCCCTTAAAAGGTAAAAAGTCTTCAACAGGTGAACAACTGTTTGAAATTATTGCTGGTGAGCGTCGCTGGCGAGCCTCGCAAATGGCCGGTTTGGATAAGATCCCGGCTGTTATTCGTGATGTAAACGATCAGGCAGCCATTGCTATGGCTCTTATCGAGAATATTCAGCGCGAAGATCTTAATCCGGTTGAAGAAGCTAATGCCATTAGACGTTTGATTAATGAGTTTGAGATGACCCATCAGGTGGCTGCCGAGGCAGTAGGTCGTTCTCGTGCCGCTGTCTCCAACTTATTGCGCCTATTGGAGCTAAGCGATGGCGTGAAAAAAATGTTAGAAAATGGAGACTTGGAAATGGGTCATGCCCGTGCTCTATTGACTCTGGATTCAGAAAAACAATTGGAAGCGGCTAATCATGTTATTGGTCAGGAGTTATCGGTTCGTGATACCGAGAAGCTAGTCAAGCGCATTTTAAATCCTAAAGAACCCAAACCGACACCCAAACCGGATCCCGATATCCGCAATTTGCAGGAGAGCCTGGCAGCCAAATTAGGTGCTAAGGTTAGCTTTCAGCACAATGCCAAAGGTAAAGGGAAAATGGTGATTCAATATAATAATGTTGACGAGTTGGAAGGGATTCTAGCCCACATTAAATAATCCAATATTATCTATTACTAATGTACTAACTTCCTCTAGAGCTTATGCTTACTGAGGTTGAGATACATTAGGCGGTATTTTATAACCCCAAAGGGATAGTAAAATGCTGATTTTAGTATCTACATCCGTTGATCTGAACAATGAATAACTATATAATGCCTCCTCGAAGAAATTGAGGTAAGTTCAGTTTCATAAAATGCCATGCATGTAATAAATCAGTGCTTTAGCTGGTTGGTTTGAGAGTCGCTTTTAAGGACAGGTAGGGTAAATGAGTTTTGCAGCCGTAGTGATGCGTAGAACTGCATTGCGGTTATTAAAAATTCAATTAGCCATTGTTTTAGTTATCTCTCTGCTTTTTTATCTATTTGCAGATTTTTCAGCATTTGTAGCTGCCGTGTATGGCGGTGGAATCGTTGTCCTTGGGTCTCTGCTAATGGCTTGGAGAATAACGCGTGCTGGAGAAGTCGGAGCAAATGTAAAACAGCATGGGTATGTTGAAGTTTATCTCGGTTTTATTCAGAAGTTTTTTTTGACATTAATATTGCTTGCGATTGGTATGGGATGGTTGAAATTGTCACCCATAATCATGTTGGTCGCATTTGCTTTAACTCACTTAGGGTATTTGTTTAATCGAGTAAATACCAATCGAGAGGGATAGAGCGTTACAGGGAATTGCAACAGCACTGCAGTTTCGGATAAGTGTATTATAAATATTGGAGTAATACGGTGAGCCAGTCAGGATCAGGTCAGAGTGCAACAGAATATATTCAGCACCACTTACACAATAATTCCATCGGTGAAGGCTTTTGGACGATAAATCTCGACACCTTGTTTTACGCTTGGTTGACGGCCGGATTGCTGATGTATATCGCATATCTGGTTGCGAAAAATATGGACCCTGAAAAGCCCAATGGTTTGCAAAATGTTATTGAGGCCATTGTAGAATTCGTCCAGCAGCAGATTAAGGATATATTCCCCGGAACCAATCCAATTATTGGGCCGTTGGCTCTGACTATCTTTATCTGGGTATTCTTTATGAATACCATGGATTTGGTGCCGGTAGACTTATTACCTTCCTTGGGGCAGGTAGTCGGTATAGAATACATGAAAGTTGTTCCTACCACTGATTTAGGTACCACATTCGCCTTATCCTTGTCAGTATTCGCATTAATTATCTTCTATAATATCAAGGTCAAAGGCTTAGTTGGTTATATCAAAATGTTCCTTTTCCACCCTTTTGGCAAATATTTGATTCCCGTAAATATCGTTATGACTGCTATTGAAGAAATTGCCAAGCCAGTCAGTATGGGATTACGTCTATTCGGTAATATGTTTGCCGGCGAATTAATATTCTTATTGATTGCATTGTTAGGTGGTGCATCATTATACGGCTTGCTTCCACAGGTGGTGCTTGGAAGTGCTTGGGCAATTTTCCATATTTTGGTGATTACCCTGCAAGCTTTTATCTTTATGTTGTTGACCATTGTGTATCTGGCAATGGCTCATCAAGATGCTGAAGAACACTAATTTTACTTTTGTAACTGTTTCGTTTTAACCGAATTTTAAATTTTATACTCTAAGAAGGAGAAATCGATGGAAGCTATGGCTTTAGTTTATGGAAATACAGCAATCGCTGTGGGTATTATTCTAGCGGCAGCTGGTCTGGGTTCAGCTTTAGGATGGGGTTTAATCTGTGCTAAGTTCCTGGAAGGTATTGCTCGCCAGCCAGAAATGCGTCCTCAGTTAATGGGACAAATGTTATTCACCGGTGGTTTGATGGAAGCTTTCCCAATGATTGTATTAGGTATGGCGATGTGGTTCGTATTTGCTAACCCATTTGCTGATGCCGTTAAAGCTGCATCTGGTGCATAATCTGGTATCGGCAGTAAATTGCTTTTAATATTTTGAAAAGTAATGGTATTGCCGATAATTCTGTATTCAATAAATTCACCGGAGTTTAAAGAATGAGTATAACCGCAACCCTGTTCGGGCAGATTCTGACTTTTGCTGTATTGGTCTGGTTTGTCAATAAGGTACTTTGGGGACCTTTGACCGCAATGCTCGAAGCTCGTAAAACCAAAATTGCTGATGGCCTTGCTGCGGCAGAAAGAGGACAACACGAGCACGAATTGGCTAAGAAAGATGCTGTAAAACACATCAGAGAAGCCAAAGAGCAAGCAGCCGAGATTATTGCTCAAGCACAAAAGCGTTCTTCTGAAATTATAGAAGATGCGAAAAATGAAGCCAAGGCTGAAGGTGATCGCATTATCCACGCTGCGCATGCCGAAATTGAGCTAGAAGCTAATCGTGTTAAAGAAGCACTTCGTGAGCAAGTTGTTGATATTTCAGTAGCTGCAGCAGCGAGAATTCTTAAGAAAGAAATCAATGCTAAGACGCATGATAATATTCTTAAAGATGCTGCTGGACAAATATAAAGGTCAAATACAATGGCAGAAAAAAGCACATTAGCAAGACCTTATGCAAAGGCGATTTTTGAGCTTGCACATGCAGAAAAAGATCTCCAGGGCTGGTCAGATAAGCTGTCTCTATTGAGTCAGGTTTCTTCTGATGAGCAGATCGCTTCGATTATTGGGAATCCTGACGTTTCCAATGCGGATGTTATTTCTATTATAGAAAGCATCGGTGGAGAGGCCCTTGATGATAAGGGAAAAAATCTGCTTAAGGTTGCAGCTGAAAATGACCGTCTCGACCTAATGCCTGAAATTTCTGAAACCTATGAGCTATTGCGCGCAGAGGAAGAAGGGAAGATAGAGGCAGAGGTGATTTCTGCTTTTGCAGTAAATGCGACCCAGAAAAAATTAATAGCTGAGGCACTGCAAAAACGTTTGGGATGCGACGTCTCCCTGACTACCAGTATCGATAAAGATCTGGTCGGTGGAATTATTATCCGTGCCGGAGATTTGGTTATTGATGGCTCAGTGGCCAATCAGTTGAAAAAAATAACCAAAACTCTTATGAGCTAGGACCATAGAGGATTAAACAATGCAATTAAATCCATCAGAAATAAGCGACTTAATTAAAAGTCGCATTGAAAGTTTTGATGTAACGACAGAAGCAAAAACCGAAGGTACGATTGTTAGCTTGACTGACGGTATCGTCCTAATACATGGCTTAACTGATGTAATGTCAGGTGAGATGATTGAATTTCCTGGTGATACCTATGGCTTAGCACTAAATCTGGAACAAGATTCCGTTGGTGCGGTTGTATTAGGTGATTACAAACACTTGTCAGAAGGTGACAAGGTTAAGTGTACGGGAAAAATTCTTGAGGTTCCTGTAGGACCTGGATTATTGGGGCGTGTTGTTGACTCCTTAGGTAGTCCAATCGATGGTAAAGGCCCGGTAGACTCAATTGGCACGTCGCCTATTGAAAAAGTGGCTCCAGGTGTGATTTCTCGTCAATCTGTAAGTCAGCCGGTTCAAACAGGTTTGAAATCAGTTGACGCTATGGTGCCAATTGGTCGTGGTCAACGTGAATTAATTATTGGTGACCGCCAAACGGGTAAGACTGCCGTAGCCGTTGATACCATCATCAACCAGAAAAACACCGGTATTAAATGTATTTACGTGGCTGTTGGACAGAAAGCCTCTAGTGTGGCTGCTGTGGTGCGTAAGCTGGAAGAACACGGTGCGATGGATAATACCATTGTTGTCGCAGCAACAGCTTCTGAGGCAGCGGCAATGCAATATATTGCACCTTATTCTGGTTGTACCATGGGCGAGTATTTCCGTGACCTTGGTGAAGATGCCTTGATTATTTATGATGATTTAACTAAGCAAGCTTGGGCTTATCGTCAGGTATCCTTATTGTTACGTCGTCCTCCAGGTCGTGAAGCTTATCCTGGTGATGTATTCTACCTGCACTCACGTCTATTAGAACGTGCTTCTCGTATTAGTGCTGACGAAGTTGAAAAATTGACCAATGGAAAAATCAAAGGTCAAACCGGTTCTTTAACGGCTCTGCCAATTATTGAAACTCAAGCGGGTGACGTATCGGCATTCGTACCAACTAATGTAATTTCTATTACCGACGGTCAGATTTTCTTGGAAACCGATTTGTTTAACGCCGGTATTCGTCCTGCGATTAATGCTGGTTTATCAGTGTCACGTGTAGGTGGTGCTGCTCAAACTAAAGTGATTAAGAAGCTCGGTGGCGGTGTTCGTCTTGATTTAGCTCAGTATCGTGAACTCGCTGCATTTGCTCAGTTTGCTTCTGATTTAGATGAAGCAACCAGAAAACAAATTGAACGTGGTCAGCGGGTTACTGAATTAATGAAACAAAATCAGTATCAGCCCATGTCAGTCGCTCAATTAGCAGTTTCTTTATTTGCAGCTAACCAAGGTTATCTGGATGATATTGAGCCAGCGAAAATCGTTGATTTTGAAGCCGCATTACAAGATTTTATGTCGGCTAATCATGCGGAATTGATGGATAGTATTACTGAGTCCGGTGATTACAATGGAGATATCGAGAAGGCATTAACCGAAGCCCTTGATAACTTTAAAGCTACCAGTACTTGGTAACAGGAGGCTCTACCCATGGCAAGTGGAAAAGAGATTCGAGGCAAGATATCCAGTATTAAAAATACGCAAAAGATCACCAGTGCGATGGAAATGGTGGCCGCTAGTAAAATGCGTAAAGCACAAGATAGGATGTCTGCTTCAAGACCATATACAAATAAGATGATCGAAGTTGTCGAGCATCTGTCTATGGCAAGTAGTGAGTATAACCATCCATATCTATCCGAACGTGAAGAAGTTAAGCGTGTTGGTTATGTCATTGTTTCCACTGACCGCGGTTTATGCGGTGGTTTAAACATTAATTTGTTTAAGGAAACTCTGGCGCATATGAGTAATATGCAAAAACAAGGGATAGAAGTTGAAACATGTGTTATCGGCTCTAAAGCAACTGCGTTTTTTAAACGTATGGGTAATATGACTTCATCGGTAACTCACTTAGGTGATGCACCTACATTGGAGTCGTTGATTGGTTTAGTTAAAACGATGTTGGATGGCTATGCGGAAGGTCGAATTGATCAGCTATACGTTGCGTTTAATCGTTTTGAAAACACCATGACACAAGTTCCCACGGTGAAACAATTAATTCCCATTACTAGTGCTGAAGATGAAAAGCATAAGCGAATTAAGTACCACTGGGACTACTTGTACGAGCCAGACTCTGAGTCCGTCATGAATGCCTTGCTTGATCGATATATCGAAGCCTTAATCTATCAAGGGGTTGTGGATAATGTGGCCAGTGAGCAGGCTGCTAGAATGGTTGCAATGAAGAGCGCGACCGATAACGCTGGTGATCTAATCGGTGATCTAGAGTTGGCTTATAATAAGGCTAGACAAGCATCCATCACCCAAGAGCTTTCAGAAATTGTTGCAGGTGCCGCGGCTGTATAGACGCTGTAGTTGTATAAAAAAGCTAAATCGAATTTGGTTATAGAATTAGAGGAACTAATAAATGAGTTCAGGAAAAATTGTTCAAATCATTGGAGCGGTAGTGGATGTGGAATTTCCACGCGATGCCCTGCCAAAGGTTTATGACGCATTAACTGTAGCAGAAGTTAATCTGACTTTGGAAGTTCAACAGCAATTAGGTGACGGTGTTGTTCGTACCATTGCCATGGGCCCCAGTGAAGGTCTTAAGCGTAATATGGAAGTTGTTGGTACTGGTGCAGCAATCTCTGTTCCGGTTGGACCCGAAACCTTGGGTCGTATCATGGATGTTTTGGGTAATCCCATTGATGAAAAAGGTGATGTCGGCGAGAAGAAACGCTCAGGTATTCATCGTGCCGCACCGACCTATGAAGAATTAGCGCCGGCTGCTGAGCTGTTAGAAACCGGTATTAAAGTTATCGATTTAGTCTGTCCATTTGCCAAGGGTGGTAAAGTTGGATTGTTTGGTGGTGCCGGTGTTGGTAAAACTGTAAACATGATGGAATTGATTCGTAATATTGCAACCGAACACAGTGGTTTTTCCGTATTTGCGGGTGTAGGTGAGCGTACTCGTGAGGGTAACGATTTCTACCATGAAATGGATGAGTCTGGTGTATTAGATAAAGTGGCACTGGTTTATGGTCAGATGAATGAGCCTCCAGGAAATCGCTTGCGTGTTGCTTTGACTGGTCTGACTATGGCAGAAGCTTTCCGTGACGAAGGTGCCGACGTATTATTATTTATCGATAATATCTATCGTTATACCTTAGCCGGAACGGAAGTTTCTGCACTTTTAGGTCGTATGCCTTCTGCGGTGGGTTATCAGCCTACACTTGCTGAAGAAATGGGCGCCTTGCAGGAACGAATTACTTCAACCAGAACGGGTTCAATTACCTCTATTCAGGCGGTATATGTACCTGCGGATGACTTGACTGACCCTTCTCCAGCGACTACTTTTGCTCACTTGGATGCAACTGTTGTACTTTCGCGTCAAATTGCTGAGTTAGGTATTTATCCTGCGGTTGATCCTTTGGACTCTACATCACGTCAGTTAGATCCTCAGATCGTTGGTAATGAACACTACGAAACTGCTCGTGCGGTTCAGTCGACTTTACAACGTTATAAAGAATTAAAAGATATTATTGCGATTCTTGGTATGGATGAGTTATCTGAAGAAGATAAATTAACCGTAACTCGCGCTCGTAAGATTCAACGATTCTTATCTCAGCCTTTCTTCGTGGCAGAAGTATTCACTGGTTCGCCGGGTAAATATGTGAGCTTAAAAGACACTATTGCAGGGTTCGGTTCTATTGTCGCTGGTGAACACGATGCATTGCCAGAACAAGCATTTTATATGGTTGGTTCTATTGACGAAGTACTTGAAAAAGCGAAGGGAATGTAAGAAAAATTCCTAGGTTCTTTTCTTTTTTTCTAATACAGGAGAGTTAAGATGGCGTTGACGATGAAACTAAACATTGTCAGTGCGGAGCGAGAAATTTTCTCTAATCTAGCAGAGATGGTTATCGTTCCGGGCACCGATGGTGATTTAGGTATTTTGCCTCAACATACTCAATTACTGTCAACCTTAAAATCAGGTGAAGTGATTATTACTGAGCAAGGTGGTAAGCAAGAATCCATCTACATCTCTGGTGGCATGTTGGAAGTACAACCGCATGTCGTCACCATCTTGTCGGATACCGCTTTAAGAGCAGCGGATCTGGATGCAGCTGCCGCTCAGGAAGCCAAAGAGCACGCTGAAAAGATGCTTGCTGAACAGACTGATGAAGTTGATGTGGCAAAAGCTCAGGCTGAGTTGTTGCAAGCAATTGAGCAATTGAAGATGATTGATAAGTTACGCAAGCAAAAGCAATAACATTCAATAATCTGAAATTTTAAAAAGGGCAGTTAATACTGCCCTTTTTTTTGCCTAATTTATGGGAATATGTGGCTAAATAGATGTTGCATTCAAGATATAGTAAAATACCTTGCCTATATTGGTTGTTTTTGATTAATAAAATAAAAAACAGCCTCATCTTGAAAATTCATATGGTTTAATATAAATCATCAAACACATAATAAGAGTCATTATATGGCAGTAAAATCTATAGAAGTGGTAATACTTGCAGCGGGTAAAGGTACTCGCATGTATTCCAAACAACCCAAAGTGTTGCATCAATTAGCCGGAAAACCTTTGCTTCAGCATGTTATAGATACTGCTAAAAATTTAACCAGTGAATCGATTCACCTTATTTATGGACATGGTGCCGACCTCGTTAAAGAAACCATTGTCGATCCGCAATTGGATTGGACAGAGCAAGTAAAGCAATTGGGCACCGGTCATGCTGTACAACAAGTATCCGATAAGATTAATCCTCATAATGACGTGTTGATTTTGTATGGTGATGTTCCGCTCATTAGCTCTGAAACTTTGAAAGAATTGGTTTCCATAAAGAATAATTGTGATATTGCTCTTTTGACTGCACAATTACAGAATCCCTTTGGCTATGGTCGTATTGTCAGAAATAGCCAGGGAAATGTAGAAAAAATTGTTGAGCAAAAAGATGCTAATGAAAGCGAGAGAAATATTCAAGAAATTAATAGTGGTATTTTAATTGCCGACGGTAGCAGGCTCATCCATTGGTTGGAGCGTTTAGACAACAATAATGCTCAAGGAGAATTTTACCTAACCGACATTATCGAATTTGCTAGAAAAGATAATTGTTCCGTAGATGCGTATATCTGTCCACAGCCAATAGAAATTGAAGGGGTAAATAATAAGCTGCAATTGGCCAAGTTAGAACGAGCCATACAACAAAAAAATGCTGAAAACCTGATGCTCCGAGGAGTTACCCTAAGTGACCCGGCTCGATTTGATTATCGAGGTCCGAAAAATATTTCTGACCTAAGCATTGGAACCGATAGTAGTATTGATATCAATGTCATTATTGAAGGCGACTGTAGTTTTGGCGAACGGGTTAAAATTGGTGCTAATTGTATTATTAAGAATTCCATTATCGGTGATGATGTAGTGATCCACGAGAATAGTCTAATTGAAAATGCTATTGTTGCTGAACAATGTCAAATCGGTCCTTTTGCGCGACTACGACCCGATACTAAATTGCAACCACAGGCAAAAGTTGGAAATTTTGTGGAGATTAAAAAATCGACGATAGGAGAAGGCTCTAAAGTTAATCATCTGACCTATATTGGCGATACAATCATGGGGGAGAATGTAAATATAGGTGCCGGAACAATTACTTGTAACTATGACGGAGCTTACAAGCACCAGACCCAAATTGGTGATAATGTATTTGTTGGGTCAAATTCAGCATTGGTTGCTCCAGTGGTAATTGAAGATAATGCCACTGTTGGTGCAGGTACCACTTTGACCAAAAATGTCAACAAAGATAGTTTGTGTATTGCCAGGGCAAAACACCGTAGCATTGAAAATTGGGTACGCCCCATAAAAGACAAGGGATAATCTATGTGCGGGATAGTAGGTGCGATAGCCGAAAGAAATGTCGAAGCGATATTGGTTGAAGGTTTACGACGCCTGGAATATCGCGGCTATGATTCAGCCGGAATGGCGATCATTAATAACGGTCAGATAACACGCGTCCGTGCACAAGGAAAAGTTGCCGAGTTATGTGACAAGTTAGAGCAGTATCCCGCTCCGGGAAATATCGGGATAGCCCATACTCGTTGGGCCACGCATGGTGTTCCAGCCGAAAAAAATGCCCATCCCCATATGCATAAAGAATCTTTGGCATTGGTTCATAATGGTATTATTGAAAATTATGAAACATTAAAAACCGAGCTGCAACAACAGGGAATTGAGTTTGATTCCGATACGGATACGGAAACGATTGTTCATTTAGTCGGTAAATACCATCATGCTGGCGACAACTTATTAAACGCTTCACGAAAAGCTATTGCAGAACTGGATGGAGCATATGCGCTTGGAATAATAGACGTCAAAGAAGAGGTTTTAATTGCCGCCCGTAAAGGCAGTCCGTTAGTGATTGGAATAGGGATCGGTGAAAACTTTATTGCTTCAGATGTGTCGGCCTTATTATCGGTAACTCAACGATTTATAATTCTTGAAGAAGGTGATATTGCCGAAATCCGGCGTGACGATATCAAAATTTACGATAGTACCGGAGCACAAGTTGAAAGGCCCGAAACTCAAAGTGGCTTAAGTCTAGATGCCGTTGAACGGGGTGAGTTTCGCCACTATATGCTCAAAGAGATCTACGAGCAACCTCGGGCAATTAGCGATACCCTGGAAGGGCGTATCGATTCACTGCAGGTAATTAGTGAGTCGTTTGGACCGGATGCGGAAAATATCTTTAAGCAGATCGATACTGTTACGATTGTAGCCTGCGGAACCAGTTTTCATGCCGGTGTAGTTGCTAGATATTGGCTGGAAGAAATCGCCCGTATACCCTGTCAAGTAGAAGTTTCCAGTGAGTTTCGCTATCGGGATGTGATGCTAAGCGAAAATACCCTATTGGTCACCATTTCACAATCCGGGGAAACCGCCGATACTTTGGCGGCTCTAAATAAAGCCAAACAGGAAGGGATTAAATATTCCCTAGCCATTTGTAATGTGGCTGAAAGCTCTTTGACACGGGAATCGGGATTAACCTTTTTAACCCATGCCGGACCGGAAATAGGCGTGGCTTCCACCAAGGCTTTTACCACCCAATTAACAGCCCTGTTATTAATGACGACTGCCATAGCTAAAGCCAAAGGAAGGACGGACAAAGAGCTGCAAACCGTCCAAGAGTTACGAAAACTTCCGGCTAAACTGGAAGCGGTATTGCAATACGATAGTCAAATAGAAACCTTATCAGAACAATTCTCAGATAAAAGTCATGCCTTGTTCTTGGGGCGGGGAATTCAATACCCTATCGCGATGGAAGGTGCTTTAAAACTTAAAGAAATATCCTATATCCATGCCGAAGCCTATCCCGCCGGTGAATTAAAACATGGACCTCTGGCACTGGTGGATACAGATATGCCGGTTATTGCGGTAGCACCCAATAATGATTTAATCGGTAAGTTAAAGGCTAACTTACATGAAGTCAAAGCACGCGGTGGGCAATTGTTTATCTTTGCCGACTCCAATGTAGAAATGGAAGAAGAAGAGAATGTTCGGATTATCCAAATCGGCGGGGTTGATCACATAGTTGCCCCCATAGTCTTTACTGTGATTTTGCAACTATTGTCTTATCATGTCGCAGTAATAAAAGGAACCGACGTCGATCAACCCAGGAACTTGGCCAAAAGCGTTACCGTGGAATAGTAATTCAACAATCAACCCTTTTTCTCGTGTAAAAGTTTTCTCAGTCGTTTTTCCGCTTTTAAGTCACAATGATGCACGGCGGCCTGATAAAAACCGATTGCCTTATTAATGTCGTGTTGGACTCCATTGCCCTGCTCATACATTTTGCCCAAAAAATACAGTGAGCGTTTATATTTTTGATTGGCGGCTTTGCTAAACCAATAAAAGGCCGTTTTAAGATTTTTTATAACACCATGTTTGCCGCTATAAAATAAAAAGCCAAGCCGATGTTGAGCTAGTGCATAACCGGCGATAGCAGCGTTTTTATACCAGAATAAGGCTTTTTGAATACTATACTCGGTAGAGTCTCCTTTCTCATACATAAGGGCAAGCCGATATTGGGCATAAATGATTCCTCGTCCATCTTCGGCCATCTCTTTGAATTTTGCATAGGTTCCCTCAGGTATGGTGCGATTTATATTTAAATCCCGGTAATTTCCTATATTTAAGTGACCGGCGACTATATTTTCAATCTCTTCAATGGTGGCGCGCTTTAAAGGATCTTTGTCCAGCATCCGCCAAGTAATATATTTAAGCTTTTTTGTAACCGGAAATTCAAATTGTGGTGAAAGATTCATCGTGGCATAGATTTTTTTATCCAACGGATCTTTTTTCTTTAAATTAAAAAGGTATTTGCCACTAATACAATAATAAAGAACGCAGCCAAGACTATAAATCTCAGAAGCCTGGCCACGAAAGCCCTGATAAGTCTCAGGAGCTAAATAACGACTTCCACCGAGTATATTGGATGTTTTAACACACACCTGAGAACGGGAAATCCCCCAATCGATTAAACAATAGCGATTGTTAAAACGCATAATATTGGACATTTTGATATCCAGATGAAGTGTATTATGGGCGTGTATATAACTAAGTTGGGCTAAGACATCGAGCAAAAAACGGAAAGCGTATGGTTCTGAAAAAACACCATGTGTATCTACGTGCTGTCGGATATCGCTACTTTGAACATAATCCATTAATAAATAAGTTTGCTGTGGTTTTGTTTTTACTCGGTGAAGTTTTGGGGCGTTTGGAAAGGTAGACATGATTTTTAATGCCGCAATTTCCTCATCAATATACGACTTCCACTGTGGCTGTAATATTTCTTTTAAGGCATAAAGTTTTTCGCCTTTGTGTTTCTCACTCACTAAATATACTTTGGCAAAACTGCCTTTCCCAAGTTGTTTTATTACTTTATAACCATCGATTTTTTCCGGAACCGTATTGTCTGACATAGAGTAATTTAAAGCCTGTTATTTTAATTTGTTGTATTTAATTTATGATTTAAAAAGTAATCCGCATTAATCATATTAGCTTTAAAGATAAACTGTCAATATTAGATGTGGTTTGATAAATTCCAATAGGCAAGCGATTCTCACTATGTTTTTTTAAAAAAAATCATATTTGTAAGAATTCCCCTACAGACAAAGGATAATTATCTATATAAAATGTATCTTGTTAACTAAATATTTAAAAATCTTATGGCGGTGTTGGTGTTTGAAGGTTTTAAAAATATTTAGGTATATTTAAGCAGCAAATAAAAAATAAGTGCGATTAATTGTATGTAAGTTAAAACATCGATATGCAAGCGGTTACCAAAGATAAAAATAATCATAGTGAAGCGTCAACGGACTTTTCCAAACAAACCATAAGTAAAGAGGATTTTGTCTGGCTGATCGGTAGCTTGTGCCAAATTAATCGTTTGCCGTTTGATAACGAATTACTGACCCAACAGTTTATCCCTCCGTATAGTACGACCTCCTTGCAACAAGCCTTAAAACAATTGGGCTTTGAAATTGCACTCCATTATCCCACGAAGGCCGAAGAGTTTGCTCGTCTGACGCCGGGGATTGTGGTCTTGCATCGCGACTCTGAAAGGCAGGAAATAACAAACGATAGCACACAATTACCGGATAAAGAGATAGCGGACAAAAGTGATAATTCTGATAGAGACGATAACTCGCCGGAGAATAAATCAGCCGTTAATACTGAAAAAAAACAGACTCCCTTAGAGCTGGGATTGTTATTACGTTCCGACGGTGAACGTCTGCTGTGGGTGGACTGCCGCAGTCAAACCACCCATACCGGCAGTCTTAGCGAAGCGGCCCGTTCTTTTCAGCCCATGGTCATCATCGCTCGAACTGAAATCAAAGGTGAGGCCGTTCCTGAGCCGGAAACCGAAAAAGCAAAAGCATTCGGTTTTAGTTGGTTTATCCCGGAACTACTTAAATACAAGCGCATTTGGTCGCAAGTCTTAATCGCTTCTCTGTTTATTCAACTAATGGCCCTGGCTACCCCTCTATTTACCCAGGTGGTGATTGATAAAGTGATTGTCCATCATACCGTCAATACCCTCTATGCCATTGGTTTCGGTTTACTGATGTTTATGCTGTTTTCTGCCGTAATGACTTGGGTCCGGCAGTATCTGGTCCTGCATACGGGTAATCGGGTTGATGCGGTATTGGGAAGCCGGGTGTTTGCCCATTTGTTTCATATTCCGGTGCGCTATTTTGAACATCGTTCCACCGGTACCTTGGTAGCCCGGGTACAGGGGATAGAAACCATACGGGAGTTTGTTAGCGGGGCGGCGGTGGCCTTAATGCTGGACCTGCCGTTTTTGGTGATTTTTCTAGTGATTATGTACTACTATAGTGTTTGGTTGACTGTAATCGTATTGATCATTTTATCCTTAATCGCCATTTTAAGCCTGTCCATTACCCCGACCTTAAAAAAACGCTTGAATGAACAATTTCAACTCGGCGCCCGCAATCAAGCCTTTTTAACCGAATACCTCAGCGGTGTGGAAACCGTTAAAGCGATGCAAATGGAGCCGCGCTTACGGCATACCTACGGCGATTATTTAGCCACCTATTTACAAGCCGGATTTAAAACCCGCAAACTGTCCAATACCTATCAAGTCAGTGCCAATACTCTGGAGCAATTGCAGGTATTGCTGATTTTAGGCATTGGTGCCTGGTTGGTAATGAACACCCCCGACTTTACCATCGGCATGTTGGTCGCCTTTCAAATGTTTGCCGGACGACTTTCCCAACCAGTCTTACGCTTAGTCGGACTCTGGCAAGAGTTTCAACAAGCCAATATTGCCGTCAAACGCCTCGGTGATATTATGAATGCCCCGACCGAACCCTATACACTGTCACCCAGCCGGGATAAAGGAGCCAGGGGAGAAATTCATATCCGGGACCTGGGATTTCGTTACGGGGAAGATAATCCCTGGCTCTATAAGGATTTTAATCTACATCTAAAGCCGGGCCAATGTCTGGCGGTAATGGGGGCGTCCGGCTCGGGTAAAAGCACCCTGACCAAACTATTACAAGGTTTTTATCCCAGTAATGAAGGGCAAATCCGCATTGATGACCGCGATATCCGTCATCTTAGTGCTAATGAATTACGCACCCATTTCGGCATCGTCCCGCAAGAAACCATGCTGTTTTCCGGCACCATTTACGACAATCTGATATTAGCCAATCCCCATGCCGATTTTGAACAGGTGATACAGGCCTGCAAAATGGCCGATATCCATTCCGCCATTGAACAGATGCCCAAGGGTTATCAACAGCAAATCGGCGAACACGGCACGGGACTGTCGGGCGGACAAAAACAACGCCTGGCCATTGCCCGGGCCTTGCTAAAACGTCCTAAAATTCTGATTTTTGATGAAGCCACAAGTAGCTTGGATAATCAAACCGCCTCGTATATTGCTGAGACCATTAATCAATTAAAAGGGCGGGTCAGTATTTTATTTATTACTCACCAAATGCCGGAGAATTTGGTGGTGGATAGCGTGGTGAGATTAAAAATATAACCTTAGCCTAGTTAAAAATATGAAAAAAGAATTATTTAAATTTTGTAAGAGTAAGCAACCTTGGAGAAGCTTCAAGTTAAGTTTGAAGCTGTTTTTTATTTTTGTATTAGTTGGTTGCGATAGTTCGCCTTCTGATTATCCAATTTATGAATCTGGTGCAAACTCTACCAATCGACCTTTAAGTTGGTTAGATAACCAGCGTGTGATATTTCATGGTTTAGCCTCTATAGAAAGGGGGCTTACAAGTAAAGAGTACCATGAGAAAAGTGGAATTCATATTTGGGATACCAAGACTAATCAAGTGAGTTTATATAAAAAAGGTAAATCTTTTTGTTATTTTGACGGATATATTTCATTTGTTGATCATATGAATTTGGAAGAGATACGCGCCTATGAAGAAAAAATTGTCTCCAAAAATAATAGACGAATTCAAGCACCGAGTTGGGAGGGGAAAATGGGAAACGAAGTATATCATGATCATTATAATAATTTTGGCTTAAATGAATCATATGAAAATTTTCAAAGAAGTCGATTCAGTTGTAAATGGTATCGCTCTCCTCCATTGGGAAGTGAATTATTACTTAATGAAGGGGAATATATATATACACGGGAAAGTGAAAATAGAATGAGGGAGGTTGTCTATGCTCTAGATAATAAAGAAATGATTCTGCCAATCACTGTGACTGGATATGTGACCGTCCGTTATTCAATATTTAACGATAAATATTTAATTCGAAGTACGTTTGCCAGTGAAATGAATATGGAGCGATGCGGGATAAAGAAATGTTTCCCGTTATGGTGGCTAAACAGGGATGGAACACTAGAAAAAGAGTTAATGCCGTATTACAAGCTACCAGCAAATACGGACAATTTCCTTGCACTGACAAATGGATTTATAGCGGTATCCCATCACCCTCCTAAAGACAGTCGTGGGATGTATCTGATTACAGATAATGAGCATGTAAAGCGTGTTGCCGGTGGTTTTATAAGAGAGCCTGCCGTTTCGCCGGATGGATGTAAAGTGGCATATAACCATCACTCAGGAACTCCTAGTTTGAAAGTGGGAAATATCCGACTCGGAAATAACACTGGGATTACTGTAAAAATGATAGATTTTTGTTCTGAAAATAATCACTAAAATATGGGGTAAAGATTAATGAATACAAATAATAACTTATCTATGAGTATGTTAAATGCGTCAAGTTTGGCGTATATGTTTAGTGATGGCTCATCCGCTCAAGAGCAAAATCGTTATATTCCCAATGGATATGAGATTGATCTAAGTTTCCAAAATCAAGGACACTTAGTTGACCATTCAACTGGATTTGAAATGGTGGCATTAAAAAATAGTCAGACCAATGAGTATATTTTAGCTTTTACCGGTACCCAACCAAGTGCGCAAGATGCCGTGCAGGATTTAAAACTGGGCTGGGATGAATGGGAGAATAATTATAAAAAAGTTCGAAATCATATTATTAAGATAAGCCAAACTTCTCCAAATGCTATTCATTTTACTGGCCATAGTCTTGGTGCGGGTTTAGCACAATACGCTATGTTTGATTATCAATATTTGCTAAGGTTTGCAGATAAAGTTTTACCTGACACTGCTACTAAAAATGTTAGCGTAACGACCTTTAATGGACTGGGCGGACTAAATGGATTATTAAATTATGGAGAGTCCATTTACGACGATGAACTTAATCAGGCTGAAATTAATCAAAAAATATCAGGTGTAAATGCCCATCACTATTTTGTAAGTGGTGATATAGTAAGTAGATTAGGAGGAGGTCATCTCGGAGGTGGAACTTATGAATGGACTTTGTCGAAGAATGGAGAGTTCGGCCCATTTGATTTAGGAACTGCGCATATTGGTTCAGCATTATATCAATATGTTGAGCAACAGGGAGGAATTTTTGATACCTTCAATGCCAGTCCGGATTATTTACCCCTTGCAGAAATTGAAAAGGTTGTAGGATTTTTATCTCATTTTTTTAATATTGACGCCCCTGAATTAGATGATGGTGTCGAGTCAATCGCAAGGTTAATTGCCGGATTAACTGGCACAATGCTTATCGCTGCTAATTTGCCCTCGGGAGTGGGAGCAGGGGGGCAATTCAATATACTAATGGATGCTGTCTTAGAAAATGTTATGGAAGCTATAAATATTGATAGCTCTATTAAACAAAAAATACATGAATATCATATATATGAGTTAAAAGGAAAATGGGAAGAAAAAATTAATAACGGGGCAGTTGAAGGGGCCTTGGCTGTAGTTGGTTTTGCTAGTCTAAATGTAGCAGTTTTTAGTGATCTTTTCTCAGAAAGTTCAGAACAAAGCAATCAAATCTTCGAACAAGCAAATTCCATTTTGAAAGAAATGGAAAGCTTTATTCAACAGGTTTCACCAGAACTTATCCCCTACTATGATCAAAAAGTTGATGAATGGAAAAACTTTTTGGCTAATTTTTCCGAAGCGAACCCGGAAGAAGCTATTGCCGCTTTAACGAATAAACCTTTTATTGAACTTGCTGATATTAATGCTATCACCATTGGTGAAGGTAATTCCGCAGAATTCGTGATTAACCTTAAAAAACCTGCTAGAGAAGGGGGACAGCCACTAATTATTACTGTACCGGAAACAGAAATTATTACTTTAAGTGGTGATGGAGTTGTGTTGCTGGACAATTATCAAGAGGGTGGACGGTATCAAATTTTAATACCTGAAGGCGCAACGAGTTTTTCAATAACCACCAATGCTCAGGTTGATGCTGATGGAGACAATGAGTTTACATTTATCAACATAGGTACAATACCATATCATGAATTGGGTGAGGAATATTATGAGCCGGTATACACAAGTGTCGATATTAATGTTATCGACCTGTCTGACGGTACAGAGCCTGACACGGAAAATACTATTATTGGTGATGGTATTTTAAATGGGACTTCTGTTAGTGATCATATTGTTGGTGGCAATGGAAATGACGTTATTTCAGGAAATCAAGGTAATGATTTTATTGAATCCGGTAAGGGGCAAGATGATATTGGTGGGGGAGATGGACTTGATAGGATTGAAGGGGGAGAAAACACTGACATCATATCGGGTGGGACTGACAATGATAGGCTTTATGCAGACAGTTATATTTCTGTAGAAGAAATGCTTGATACCGATGATGTGACAGTTGATGGTAGTCGTGATTGGCTTGCTGGTGGTTCAGGCGATGATTTGATTATGGGAAGCCACGGGCAAAATGGATTGTCAGGAGGTGTTGGAGAAGATCTGATTTTTGCTGGTGCGGGCAATGATTTTATCTGGGGAGATGCTGAGTTACTAGCTCAAGCTTTTGATTGGGAGGTGAATTTCGAATCGGGGACCATACAATTTGAGTCAATAATTGGTTCTAAAGCAGCTTCTAGTGGTCATAAAGATTATATATATGCTGGAGATGGGGATGATAATGTTTGGGCCCAGTGGGGGGATGATATTGTTTTCGGACAAGGTGGTTTGGACTTTATTTATGGTGGTGAAAATAATGATAAGCTTTTTGGGGGAGATGGCAACGATTATTTATTCGGGGATAGTAGTACTGCAGCATTGGCTGATCATGGTAAAGATGAGCTGAAAGGCGGTTCAGGTGATGACCAGCTAGTAGGTCATGGTGGTAATGATGAGCTATATGGTGAATCGGGCAATGATAATCTGTTTGGTGACGGCGATATCGCCCCGTCTGCTCATGGTGATGACTATCTTTCCGGAGGAGATGGTACGGATATTCTTATCGGAAATGGCGGTAGTGATATTCTTCTGGGTGGAGCCGGTGATGACCAGCTCTCCGGGGATCAATCCACATTAGATAAAAGTTACCATGGTAATGATTTTTTAGATGGCGGCGATGGGGCGGATACACTGGTTGGCAATGCCGGTGATGATACCATGTATGGTGGAAACGACAATGATACCCTAAGCGGTGAGGCGGGGGCTGATATTCTGGAAGGGGAAAGTGGTGACGATATTTTATTGGGCGATGTCTCCACGGCTGCCGGCAGCGAACAGGGTGATGACTATCTAGATGGTGGAGATGGCAATGATAGCTTGTATGGTGCCGGTGGCTCTGATGTGCTGCTGGGCGGTTCGGGAAACGATCAAATAAGTGCTGATGACAATAGTGTTAATGTCTCCATACATGGTGATGACACGGTTTATGCCGGAGATGGAGATGATACCGTTTGGGGGTTTGCCGGCAACGATTATATCGCAGGTGAGAAAGGCAATGATATCCTGATAGGTGATGCCTCTGAAGTCACATTGGGGCAGCACGGAGCAGACACTATTGATGGTGGTGATGGTGATGATGAATTATATGGCATGGGAGGCAATGACCAATTAAGTGGTGGGCAAGGGACTGATGTGCTGCATGGAATGGAAGGTAATGATGCCTTAGACGGTGGACTTGGTAATGATTCCTTAGTCGGTGGTATTGGTGATGATTCATTAATTGGCTCTGATGGAGATGACCAACTCTATGGTGATGAGGGTGTCGACAACCTTAGCGGTGGTACAGATAATGACTTACTGGCTGGAGGTGAGGGTAATGATACCTTGGCCGGAGATAGCGGTGATGATGAGCTATTTGGTGAGGCAGGGACAGATAACCTAGATGGTGGTTCCGGCGATGATATCCTCTTAGGTGGTGAAGGTGATGATAGCTTAATTGGCGGTGAAGGTAATGATGATCTATATGGAGAAGAGGGTAATGATCTACTGGAAGGTAAAGAAGGAAATGATAGTCTTATCGGTGCCATCGGTGAGGATAACCTGTTCGGAGGCAGTGGTGATGATCTGTTGGAAGGCGGTGTCGATAATGACGTTCTTAACGGTGGAACAGGCAATGACACGCTTCTTGGCGGAGCCGGTGATGACACCTTAGTTGGTGGTGCCGGTAATGACTATATTGAGGCCGGACCGGGTGAAGATACTTTAGTCGGTGGTGATGGACAAGATACTTATGGCTATAGCTTGGGGGATGGCGTTGCCTATATTCATGATATTGGTAGTAATACCTTGCGTTTCGGCAATGGTATTTTCTTAAAAGACCTGGAACTGGGCCTCGGTTCTTTAATGATTAAAATCAAAGGTACTGACGATGCCATCCATCTTGAAAACTTCGATCCCGATAACCCCTTAGCTCATATTACTATTGATCGTTTTGAGTTTGCCGACGGTACGGTTATTAATTATGAGCAACTACTGGAGTTGGGATTAAATTCCGGGGGCAGTACCGAAGGGGATGATAACCTGGAGGGTACGCCCTTTAAGGATGTTTTGGATGGTCTTGGCGGCAATGACACCATTATAGCCAAGGCCGGTGATGATATCGTCACCGGTGGTAGCGGCGATGATGTTCTGCAAGGTGATGAAGGTAATGATAATCTTGATGGCGGGACGGGGAATGACATCTTAAGTGGTGGCGATGGCAATGATAACCTAATCGGCGGCGATGGTGATGATAGCCTGGAAGGAAATGCAGGGGATGATACCTTAGACGGTGGTGCAGGAATTGACCAATTAAGCGGTGATAGCGGCAACGATAGCCTGGATGGCGGCGAAGGTGACGATAACCTTGACGGTGGTGAAGGTGACGACAGTTTATCCGGTGGCTTGGGCATGGATACGCTGCAAGGTAAAACGGGCTCGGATAGTCTGGATGGCGGAGCAGGAAATGATGACCTTAGTGGTGGTGAAGATAACGATACCCTAGTCGGTGCTGAAGGAGAGGATACTTTAAGTGGTGACAGTGGCGATGATGAATTATTCGGCGGCGTGGACAATGACGTTCTGAGTGGTGGTGACGGCCATGATATGCTGGCCGGTGGTGAAGGCGATGATAGTCTCGCCGGCGGCAGCGGAGACGATGTACTGGATGGCGGTGAAGGTATAGATAGCCTGAGCGGTGGTGCCGGTGATGATATCTATCAAGTCGATAATAGCGATGATAGCATTACCGAGTTGTCGGATGAAGGTGTCGATCTGGTCCAAAGCCAGGTCTCCTATACGCTTGGGGAACATATTGAAGAATTGGAATTGCAAGGTACGGCTCTTGAAGGGCATGGCAATAGTGCCGACAACGTGATTATCGGTAATGACCAAGACAATACGCTTAGCGGTCAGGCGGGTAGTGATACCTTAATCGGTGCAGCCGGTAATGATATTCTGGATGGTGGTAGCGGTGCTGATAATCTTATTGGCGGTGCCGGTGACGATACTTATCTGGTTGATTCCGATGATGACAATATAGAAGAAGAGGAATATGAAGGTCAGGATACGGTTATCGCCTCCACTTCTTATGTACTGGTTTCGGAAAACCTGGAAAATTTGGAGTTGACCGGGACCGAATCGCTGGATGGTACGGGTAACCAACAAGACAATGTAATCCAAGGTAATAGTGGTGATAACCAATTGCTGGGTGGTGAAGGAGATGACATCCTAGTCGGTAATGAGGGTGATGACAGCCTGGATGGCCAAAGCGGCGAGGATGTTATGGAAGGCGGGCTGGGTAACGACAGCTATGTGGTTGATAGCGAAGATGATGAAGTTATCGAAGAGGCCGATGCCGGTATCGACAGTATTTCCAGTAATAGCAGCTATGAATTGGGGGAACATATTGAAAACCTCAGCCTGACGGGGATGGGTAATCTGGAAGGTATCGGTAATGAGCTGGACAATCACATTAGCGGTAATTCCGGCCATAATCATCTGGACGGTTTAGGCGGTAGTGATATTTTGGAAGGACAGGATGGCAGTGATACCTACCGAGTCGATGATGATGATGATGTCATTATCGAGCAGCTTAATGAGGGCTATGATCAAGTCTATAGCCAAGCCGATAGTTATACCTTATCCGAGCATGTCGAAGATCTTTTCCTGGAAGAGGAAGCGCTTAATGGTAGTGGCAATCAACTCGATAACCAAATCATAGGTAATGAAAATGACAATGTGCTGGTCGGGGATGACGGTAACGATAGGCTAATCGCTGATGCCGGTAATGATAGCCTGGACGGCGGTGCGGGTGATGATTATCTCTCCGGCGGCAGCGGCAGTGACAGCATGGTGGGTGGCTCCGGTGATGATATCTATCTGGTGGATGATTCTGCCGATGTGGTAAGTGAAAATGCCAACCAGGGCCATGATACGGTTAAAAGTACCTCCACTTTTGTCTTGAGTGATTTTCTTGAAGATCTTTACCTACGTGGCGAGGATGATATTGACGGTACGGGTAATAGCCAGGACAACCTTATCGAAGGTAACGATGCCGATAATATCCTGTCCGGTGAAGGTGGTGATGATCAGCTGATCGGTTCCGGTGGTTATAACCAGCTCTTTGGCGGGGCCGGAAATGATATTTTAGATGGTCGAAAAGGCGAGGGTGTATTGACCGGCGGTAGCGGAGATGACCTGTACCGGATTGATTCCGATACAACCACCGTTACGGAACTGGCAGACGAAGGTTATGATCGGGTGGAAAGCTCGGTGGCATTGGTACTCTCAGACAATATTGAAGCCTTAACCCAGACCGGCACTGAAGCCATTTCCGGCTTGGGTAATAGTCTCGATAATCATTTATTGGGTAATATCGAGTCCAATGAACTCAATGGTCTGGAAGGTGATGATCACATTGACGGTTTTGCCGGGAATGACGAGCTGTTTGGTGAAAACGGTGATGATTACCTCTATGGCGGGGACGATGCTGGCTATTACCTTAATGACGACGATGATGATAATACTGAGGAGGAAGAGGAAGACGAGGAAGATTTTGAAGAGGAAGGTTTCTTTGATGAAGAGAATGAAGAACCGGATGACGAAACCGAACAAGAACCCGATGATGAGACTGTCGAAAATGGTGAATTTGTATTGGCTCCCAATGCGGACTATTTGGACGGCGGCGCAGGAAATGATCATTTAGACGGTGCCTCCGGTGATGACACCCTCTACGGAGGGGAAGGCAATGACTATCTCTATGGCGGCGATGACGGTTTCTATACTATCCCTAATGAGGATGAAACCGAAGAAGAACCTGAGGATGACGAAGAGCCTATCGGTGAAGAGGAATATGAAGAAGGATACTACCCGGATGAAGGTGGAAAAGAGGATATCGAAGAGCCGGAAGAGGATGATGAAACCGAAGAAGATGGTTATCCGGCTGGTCTGACTAATAATGATTACCTGGACGGTGGTGAAGGAGAGGATATTCTAGATGGCGGCAATGGCCATGATGAACTCTATGGCGGTGCTGGTGTTGATGAATTGATTGGCGGCAGCGGGGACGATTTGTTGGATGGCGGCACCGAGTTGGATACTATGAGCGGTGGCAGCGGTGACGATATTTATTATGTGGATGGCTACTCCGAAACCATTTTGATCCCGGTAGATGATAATGAACATCCCGATGATTGCACCCACGACAACCCGGGTAATGGCTCAGGTGATGATTCCAGCGGTGATGATAAAACCGACGATGGCAGCAAGGAGGACGACAGCAGCGATGATAAATCCGACGATGGTAGCAAGGATGACAATAGCAGCGATGATAAATCCGATGATGGCAGCAAGGATGACGATGATACAACGGATGATAAAACCGATGACGACAGCAAGGATGATGATAGCACGGATGGAAAAGACGTTAAATCGTCTAAAAACTCCGACGACGGCAGTAAGGATGATGATACCAGCGATGATAAGTCCGATGATGGCAGTAAAGATGACGATACCAGCGACGATAAATCCGACGATGGCAACAAAGACGACGATAGCAGCGATGATAAGTCGGATGATGAAAGTGATGACGACAGCAGTGATGACGATACTTCGGAAAGTGAGCATGATGAAGATGACTGCCCGGCTAATGGTGAGCAGCAATATATTGAAACCACCGTATTTCACACCGATACGGTGATTGAAGAGAATGACGGCGGTTATGATGTGGTGTATTCGTCTATTACTTATGCACTTACCGACAATGTTGAGGAACTGCACCTAATCGGTGATGAGTCCTTCGATGCTACTGGAAATGCCTTAAACAATGTGATTTACGGTAATAGCGCCGACAATATTCTTGATGGTGACGCCGGAGATGACTATTTATTGGGTGGTGAGGGTGATGATAGCTATATTGTTGATAGCGAGGATGATCAAGTTATTGAATCTATCAATGAGGGGCAGGATACGGTTTATGCTTCGGTATCCTATCAATTAGATGATACGCTTGAAAATCTGGTCTTAACCGGTGATGAAGAAAGTGAAGCGATCGGTAATGAAAAGGATAATCAACTTAGTGGTAATGACCAGGACAATACCCTGGAAGGTGGAGACGGAAACGATACGCTAATCGGAAACCAGGGCGATGATGAGCTTGAAGGTGGAGATGGTGATGACACTTACGTCTATCATATGGGTGATGGGCTGGATACTATCATTGATGATTCGGGGCTTAACAAGATTGTATTGGACGATAATATTGAGCTTGAGCAGGTAGCCTTACGTATCCAGACTGTTAACGGTGAGAGTGTGGCACAACTCAGGTTTTTGGATGGTGAAGGTAATGAGCAAGTTGATGAAGGGATAGATATTATCCTCGATTCGGGCAGTCAAAGTTCACCGATAGAATCTTTCACTATGGCCAATGGTGTCAGTTACTCTTTTGACGAGGTTCTAATCAAAACCGTCGAACATCAAGGGACTAAAAAGAAGGATAAAATGGTTCTTGGTCGGGATGATGATATTGTTTATGCCGGAAAAGGAAATGATGATATTAAATCGGGAAGCGGCAATGATGTGTTGTTTGGCGAAAAAGGTAAAGATACCTTAAACGGCCAGGGTGGTATCGATATACTATTCGGCGGTGCGGATAAGGATAAACTGCTTGGTAATGGTGCTAATGACCTCTTGTTTGGTGGCGAGGGTAAAGATACCTTAACGGCTGACAAAGGCAATGATCTTATTATCGGCGGTACTGACAAGGACAAGTTAAAGCTGCAATCCGGCTGGAGTACGGTCCTCTACAATCAAGGTGACGGCGAGGATGAGCTTGAAATTGCGAATGATGTGGATGGTATTACCGTTTCTATCGGTGGAGGTCTAGCACTTGATGATATTAGTCTGTATAAAGATGACGATGATTTGGTTGTCTCATTTGATCCAATCAATATGGATGATGAAAGTGACGACGATTCCGATGATGAGTCAGACGATGAAAGTGATGAGGAGTTTGAGGATGAGTCATCGATTGTATTGTCGGACTGGTATGAACATAGTAATGAGCAGCCGAATCTTATCCTGCAGATTATAAATCAGGAGCAGTCGGGTGGTCAGTCATTGGTTCAACAATATGATTTGAATGCGATAGTTCAAGCCTTTGATAATGAACGTGCACAAGGAACAGTTGATAAACAATGGCAAATCACTCATGCAGCCCTAAATGAATTGTTGTTTAGCAGCGATGATGAAGCACTTGGGGGTGAGCTGGCGTATGGCTATGGAAGCGGTGGCACTATTGACCCATTTAGCGAAGGTATTAGCAATACTCTCGGTAGTAAAACTTTTGGTCTAACATCACAGTTTATTAAGAAGGCCTCATAGGTTTAACTTCAATCCTAAGCATTCTACCGAATGGTTTGGTTTAGCAGCTGAACTCATTGGTGGAATGCGTATCGCTTTTACTACTAATAACATTGGTATTGATTCATGCGCAATAAGCATCAAGGCAAAGCCAACGAAAATGCCACTGATTTTTCACCGCGGATCTTGGAAATTGTAGATAATCCGCCCCTACCGCTGCCCGGCGTCATGCTGCGTATATTGGCCTTATTTCTGTTTGGGTTGATAACCTGGGCTACTATCGGAGAGCTGGATATTGTGGCTCGTGCCGAAGGTAAACTTATCCCGCAAACTCGTTTAAAAGTAGTACAACCGTTTGAAGGAGGACGGATAGAAAAAATATTGATTCATGAAGGCCAATTGGTTAAAAAAGGGCAGTCTTTGTTAATTATGGATACCCACCTTTCCTACTCCGATACGGAAAAAATACAGATAGCGATGCAACGGGTGCGATTACAACTGCGTCGTATCGATGCCGAACTAGGTACTCAGTCTTTGCAATTAAGGGATAGTGACAAGCAAGAACAATTTGAAGCGGTTTATGCTCAGTTTCAATCTCATCAGCAGGCCTATCAGTCAGCTCTATCGGAGCAACAGGCAGTGCTGGATCAGGCTCAACGGGAATTTGATGCGGAATCCGTGGTGTTAAAAAAACTAAAAACCGTGTTGCCGATTCAACAGGAGACTGAAGAAACTTATCGCAAACTGGGTGAACAAGGATACGCGGCTAAACACTTGGTGTTGGAAAAACAACAACTCCGTATTGAAGCGGAGGAAAACCTTCGTGCCCAGGGATTTTTAGTACAGTCTTTAAAGGCAAAGATCAGGGAATCCGATGAAAAAATTCGCTCTATTCAATCTTCCTATCAGCAACAGCTCTATGATGAAAAAGCCGTTCTGCGACAGGAACTCAGTCAATTAGAACAAGACTATAAAAAGCAACAATATCGCAATACGCTAATGGAACTTAAAGCACCGCAAGATGGGTATGTTATGGAATTAGCAACTCATACGGAAGGAACGGTTATCCCTTCCGGCTCGGTTGTGATGCGATTGGTTCCCTTGGATGAACCCTTAAAAGCAGAAGTATACTTAAATAATCGTGATGTAGGTTTTGTTGAAAGCGGTCAAACCGCCCGAATAAAATTGTCCAGTTACCAGTTTCAAAAATATGGAATGATTGATTCAAAGGTTGAGCGGGTCAGTGCTGATGCCATTGAATACTCCCAAGGTTCTTCTTATAGCCAGTCGGATGAGCCTCAACAGAGTCGTTCTTTGAGTTATAAAACCCTTATTGTTTTGGATAAACAGCAATTGGAACGAGACGGGCAAACATTCAAACTCCGTTCCGGAATGCACGTAACCGCAGAGATAAAGTTGGGAAAGCGAACCGTATTGGAATATTTGCTTTCTCCCATACAAAAGACCTTAGCCGAAGCTGGAACGGAACGATAGTTTAATCAATTTCCCTTTTTTGCGTTTGGAGCTTTAGGTTTTTTATAGTATTTCATCATCTGCGGAGCTAACTTTAATAATGTTTGTTTTCTATTAGTGGGGGATGGATGGGTACTTAAAAATTCCACAGTTTTGGAATTGCCGACCTTACCCATCTTATCCCATAAACTGGCAGCCGCATATGGATCATAGCCTGCTCTTGCCGCCAGTTCTATACCAATCCGATCGGCTTCTGTTTCTGCGGTACGGCTATTTGGCAAGGTCAGTGCTACAGTAGCGGCTAGAGCGCCTCCGGTTAGAGCTGCATTGGCATATTTTTTATCACTTACAGCAATTGCTAAGGCTGCCATCCCGATCTGAGAAGCCATTGCTACGGACATTTTTTCCGCACTATGGTTAGCCAATGCGTGCGCAATTTCATGTCCCATTACTTGCGCTAATTCATCATCACTGGGTTTAACCTTTTTAATCAACCCTGTATAGATGGCCATTTTTCCGCCAGCCATGCACCAAGCATTAACCGTTTCATCTTCGTCAATAACCTTAACATTCCATTCCCACTTTGCGGTATTAGGATACATCACTATAGCCTGACTGATGAGTCGTTCGGTTATTCGTCTGACCCGTTGGGTAACTTTAGGATTGGTATCGACTTTATTTTTTTTGTCCAATGAGTTGATCGTTTGGATATAAGCCTGTTTAGATGATGTGATGGCCTGTTCCGGAGATATCAGCATGAGTTGCGAACGTCCGGTTGGGCTGGTGGCACAAGCGGTAATAAATAGTATAAAAAGAATCGGTATAAATTTTTTCATATTAAGTTTTGATTTTTGTGAACTATGTTGAAATAAAAGCCGTTAATATATTGTAGTATATACTAAAATAACATGAAAAATTTAGGTGATATGGATTAATTATCTTGACGCTTTATATGATGTAAACTAAAATTTAGTCAGGAGAAGTGTGTTCGAGGTAAAGGTAAAAACTGAGGTGAAGTTGAATGGCCGTAGAAAGTTTAGAATTGGGTGCATATAGTACGCTTTTCAAAGCTTCTGTAAAGTTTGGCCAGCAGCGAGTTGAGGCCAATGTGCCTAGTGAGAAAGAAAAGAGTCTGCAAAAAAGTAATCGTTCCCTTAATCGAGAAAATGATCGACTGGAAGACAAGAATAAGGCGCTGAGTGAAAAAAATCAGGAATTGCAAAAGCGCAACCTTAATCTTAGCCAGCAATTAAAAAGTAACGAAGTAAGGAACCAGGAAATTGCCAGTAGAAATACTGAGCGTGATGAAATTGAACCAGCAGAGAATACTCCAACTCCTACTGAGTCCAATAGCATAAGCAGTTATAGGCAAGCGTCACAGAATCCAGAAAATATCGAAACTGCAGGTGTAGTGGTTAACGCCTTTGCATAGTGAACCGAAGTAACCACGTATATTCTATCTCTATTTAATCATAGAAAGGTCGAGTGCGGCCATTATTCTTTTAAATTCCAATTATTCCAGTCTTTTTATAATCTCTAAAATTCTTTTTGGCAGCTCTATTTTTTTCAATGAATCACTGCAGATTGCTACGTGAACAGTTTTAAGCTGACACATTAATTGATGGTTTTCATTAAAAAACTCATAATTTAAGCAAAATGAGTTTGGTGAACATTTTTCCAATGATAAAACAATGGTAATTTGCTGATCGAGCTTTAAAGGCTCTTTATAGTCGGCTGAGCTATGAACTATGGGCAGAAGGAAATTTTCCTTTGATAAAATATTGGAAATGGGTAATCCATTCTTCCTGAGAAAGGCTTCGTAGCAAAAATGAGCATAATCGTATACTCGGGCAAAGAAAACAAAACCGGCTGCGTCGGTATCTGACATCTTAATCACTACGTTATGATGAAAAGCTGACATGATTAAATTCCAAATTGTTTGCCGTGATCCCTAATCCCTTGCGCGGCTCAGTATACATTTGCTGTTTATTTAAACGTGGAGATGTATAGAGATCGTATTGAAAATATTCACCGCTAAGTAAACCATGACTGATATTATTATCGACGGCACAAGCTAAATGCAAATTAGCATGAATACCGACAGCACTTTCCAGAAGTGAGGTAAGTGTCGTTTTAATATTGGCATCGTTTAATTTTTCATAAATGTCATATGTTTTAGATAAACCACCAATCAAAGTTGCTTTTAGAATAATGTGTTTTAAGACTTTGGTTTGAATAATTTTATCCAAGTTAAAGTGCTTTATCGATTCGTCAATTGCTAAGGGAAAATTTGTTTGCTCTTGTATGTTTGCCAATTGACTTAGAGTTGGTGTTTGTAGCGGTTCTTCGAGATATTCGATAGAGTTGTTTGCGAATCCATTTAAAGCCCGGATAATTTCAAGTGCTTGTTCCCTATTCCAAGCTTGATTGGCATCTAAACGCCATTTAATATTCTGATTTCGATATTTATCGAATAGTTGTTCCAGCTTTTCAATTTCATAGATTGGTGAAGCTACTCCCATTTTAATTTTTAAAGTCTTAAAGCCTTTTTGAATGGCTCTTTCACATTTGTTCAAAAGGTTCTCATCGATACATCCAAGATTAATATTCACTTTGCAGGAATTATTGGCAGTTGGGTTAAAGAGTTTGTGTAGAGGGAGTTGTTGTTGTTGGGATTGAATATCCAATAGCGCTGTTTCAACAGCCATTGATATAGCAGGAGAAAGTTCTTTTGTGATAGCAAGGGTTTGGTAGAAATCCAGCTTTTCACTTGCAATTAATGCACTAAGTTTTTGGCATTGTTGCATGGCTTCTTGGAGATTCTCCGTCCCCATTTCCGGCATAGGAGCGCAATCACCTAAACCACACAAACCATTTTTCGCTTGTAGTTGTATTATAAATCCATGCCGATAGTGTAAGCTCCCTCGCGATGTATGCCAAGGTGTCCGAAAAGGAAGTTTGTAGGGCTGTTGTATAAGATGGAGAAATTTCAAAGTAAAACGCCAAAGCTAAACAATACAGCATAGAACAATTGTAATTTAGCGGTTTTAATTAAGATCAAGTTTAAGGCTTTGCTAACCGGAGTGGTATAGAATTCTTTAATCAGATTAAATGCTAAAGGTAAGCTGAGCATCGGAAATAGTATATAAGCCCAACCATGATCCGTAAATAGATAAGAAACAGTCAGTAATAAATAAGGTATAACAACTAGAGCTGTAAAAAGTGTACGAGAGTTTTTCCGACCCAAATAGTAAACTAAAGTAATCTTATTGGCCTTAGTATCGTTATCTAAGTCACGATAATTATTGACCAATAAGATAGCTGCTGCAAAACTTCCTAATGCGAGCCCAACAAAGAGCAAGTTGACGGTATAGTTAAGTGTTAGTAGATAGTAACTACCCGCTAGGGCGGCTATGCCAAAAAATACAATGACGAACAATTCTCCAAATGGACTATAAGCAATGGGTTTCGGGCCACCAGTATAAGCATAGCCGCTAATGATTGCCGCTAATCCGAGAACAATGATCGGTAGACCACCAATGAATGCCAAGTAGATTCCGCAAACAAAGGCTAATAGGAAGGAAATTAAAGCCCCTTGTTTAACTGCAGACGCGCTTAACCAACCTTGTGCGGTTACTCTTTCCGGACCCAACCGTGCTTCACCGTCGGCACCTCGCTCAAAATCGGCAGCGTCATTGTAGAGATTAGTTCCAATTTGAATTAATAATCCTGAAAAAAAAATGCTAACCAGAGTCAGGATGTTTACGCTGTCGTTTAGATCATAGGCTAAAACGGCAGCACACATAATCGGTGAAAGAGTGATAGTCAGGGTTTTTGGACGAGCAGCAAGCCACCATAATCTAAATGTTGTTTTATTCACTTTTGCCGATCCTATAGCCTTAGTTAAGGACGCCTTTTGTAACGACTAAAATCGGGCGGACGTTTTTCTAAAAAGGCATTCCGTCCTTCCTGTCCTTCATCGGTCATATAAAATAATGCAGTGGTATTTCCGGCTAATTCCTGAATACCGGCTAGACCATCGGTGTCGGCATTAAAGGCTGATTTTAATACGCGTAGAGCGGTTGGAGATAAGGCTAACATTTCTTGACACCATTTAACCGTCTCCTGTTCCAGTTCCGACAAAGGAACCACAGTATTTACCAAACCCATATCCAGAGCTTGTTGGGCATTATATTGACGGCATAAAAACCAGATCTCCTTGGCTTTTTTTAGTCCGATAGTACGGGCCATAATCCCTGCTCCTAAACCGGCGTCAAAACTGCCCACCTTAGGACCGGTTTGTCCAAAACGAGCGTTTTCTGCGGCTATGCTTAAATCACAAAGTAAGTGCAAGACATGACCCCCGCCGATGGCATAACCGGCAACCATGGCTACTACCGGCTTGGGTAAACTGCGAATTTGCTTTTGAAGGGTCAGAACGTTTAGATGTTGCGTTCCCTGGTGATCTTTATAACCACCGTCGTCACCGCGAATACGTTGGTCGCCACCGGAACAGAATGCTAAATCGCCAGCACCGGTTAGAATAACGACGCCAATTGTTTCATCCATATGGGCGTGATGAAAGGCTTCAATTAGTTCTTGAACGGTTTCGGGACGAAAAGCATTTCGTACTTCAGGACGGTTAATGGTAATTTTAGCGATGCCGTATTTATCTTCTTGTCCATGATGATAAAGAATATCTTCAAATTGAAAATCTGGATGGATTATCCAACTCATATTTCTATTTTCTCCGGATGGTATATATAGGTGGAACGAATGGATGGCTTACAATTCACGTAGTGCGTTTTTTAACATAATATGAGCGTTGACGCTTTGCTTTTGATCAATGAGAACCTCGATTAAGCTGATACCGGAATATTGTACAGCAGTGGATAAAACTTTAGCAAAGTCTCCCCTTTTATCAACTTGTTGGTAATGTAAGCCATATAAAGTGGCCAAGTGGGAAAAATCCAGTTGGGGATCGGTAATCCAAAGTCGCTCAAGACAGTCCAACTGTTTTTGCGGTAGATAATTAAAAATTGCTCCACCATGGTTATTTAATACGATTATGGTGGCCGAATATCCTTGTTCTTGTATCGTTTTAGCCCAAAGAAAACCGTTGCTATCATGTAGCGCGGTTAAATCTCCCAGTAGGGCAATGGAAGGAAGCCTTTTGTCCGAATTCGCCAGCAATCCAAAAAAACTGGATACATTACCGTCGATGCCGCTACAGCCACGATTAGCATAGATTTTAATTGTTGAGTCTGGATTCTTGTCTAGAGGTTTCTGGTAAATAAAAGTATCCAGATCACGAATGGTCATGGAGTTAGCGCTAAATAATAAACCACCTTTATTTAACGCGACAAGAACTTCATCAACTATATATCCTTCTATGCTATCGTTTTTAATATGTGTTTGGATAACTTGGGCACTTTGCCGTTCTAATGACTTTAATAAATCGAGTAATTGGCCTTTTAGCGGCTTTAAAGGATAATTGAGCAACGATTGAATAAAATTTTCCGGACTGAGGTAAAACACTGCATCGGTTAAATGGAGGGGATCGGGGAAATCCCCATAGGGGCAAACTAACAACATTTGAGTTTGGTCTAATTCTGATAGGTAGCAGGAGAGGTTTTTTGAAACCGGCAGTTGTCCGAATCGTAGAACCCATTTTGGTGATTCAAGGCTATTGATTGCGGAAGCGAACAAAAACGCATCATAATTGTAAATGATGTTGTCACTTTGGTGGTTTAAGCGAATATTGCTTAAGGGATCGACAAATACAGCAGCTTCCAGTTTTTCGGCAAAGGCTTCAAGTAGTCGAATGAATTGATGACCATATTGCTCCCGGCCACAGATTATAATTCCCGGTCCACTATTTAAAACCGCAATACATTGCTGAATTTGCATATCACTAATAGATTGCTGCGGATAATAAAAAGACTTTGAAGTTTGCCGGGATAAAACTTGCCTATCGATATCTTCTAATTGTTGTTGCAGTGATTCGGGAGTTTTAGCTTCCGGCAGCAGCGGTTCGCGAATAGGGATATTGATATGGACAGGACCGGGTTTGGGCCATAAACTAAGCGTGAATGCTTGGCAGATGCGTTGCTGTAGTTCGTTTTTATTTAGGTTGTTTTCTGCTAATTGGAAAAAGTCTCGTACTTGAGATGAGAAAATATTGGCTTGATCGATGGTTTGATTGGCTTTGACTTTTTGTAGCTCATTAGGACGATCGGCTGATAATAATAATAGTGGAATCTGACTATAATTAGCCTCACTAACTGCCGGTAACCAATTGCAAACAGCGCTGCCTGAGGTGGCGATAACGATTACTGGGAACTGAGCTCTGTCGGCCAATCCCAAGGCGAAAAAGCAGGCACTGCGTTCATCGATATGTATCCAGATTTTTATCTGCGGATGACGTTCGCAGGCTAAAGCCAGAGGTGTTGAGCGTGAACCCGGAGATATGACAGCATGCTTGACCCCTTGGAGCACCAGACAGTTTACTAGGGTCATTGCCTGATGATAGTTATTGCTGCCGATTTGTTGAGAAGGGCTGGTCATCATTTTAGTATATCAAGAATGGTATCGAGTTTTAATTCCGTTTCTTCCCATTCTTCCTGGGGAGATGAATTCTCTACAATGCCTGCACCGGCATAGAGATCCATAAAATGCTCGTTCTCATTTGAGGACAACAAGGCACAACGTAAAATCACGCTCAATTCTCCGCTACCATTAGCACTCATCCAGCCCATTGCCCCAGTATACAAGCCGCGTTGATGGGTTTCATGTTGTTCTAGCCAAGTCTTGGCATGTTGTACAGGGTATCCCGCTACGGCCGGAGTCGGATGAAGTTTCTCGGCCAATTCCAGAACTGTTGTGGCTTTTTTTAATCTGCCTTGAACAGGTGTTTCCAGGTGTAATAAGTGCTTTAACTTCATAATCCCAGGAGCAGATGGCAGCTTTAACACTTCGCAAAATTGGTCCAGAATATTGTAAATGTGTTCAACAATAATAGCATGTTCATTAAGAAGTTTATCGATGCTTTGGCTATTGTGTCGCATAAGCTTGACTATCGATTGGCCTTGCGAACGTTTCAGCGTTCCTCCAATGGCATCGCAATGAACCATTTCTCCTTCTATTTTTAATAACCGTTCGGGGCTTGCAGCAATTAAACGACTTTTTCCTTTGGCTATTGAAAGGATGTTGCAGCTGGGGTAAACGCTGCTTAAACGGTTGAGTAACTCTTGAGTAGGTAGTTGTTGGCTTTGTTTATAACGAATATGGCGGCTTGGCACTAATTTATTAATTTCGGATTCGCTTATGTTTTTGAGAGCATCTTTAACTTGCTCTTGCCAATCTTGATTAAATTGAATTAGGTTTCCTAATGGCTGTTGATGTTGGGCTGAAAGGATTTTATTGGACACTGGACCAAAAATTTCTTCCAATAAATTTTTATCACTGTCACGGTACGAATTTTCACTGCACTTATAATTCACAATTAAACGACTTTTTCCTTTTTGAATATGAATTATCAGGCGAGGAATCAGTAATTGACTATTGGGAAACTCGTTCCAGGGACTGACCATGGGATCATTTTCGGCAAATGAAAATGCCCCAAAGGCAATAGGAAAATTTTTATCTAAATCGAAATTCCAGTGATTAAGCAGTTTCTTAAACTGTTTGTTTAAGTCACTCAGGCGCTCAGGACCGCTACTCAGTAGACTCTCACAAATACCGTATCCGGCAATAAACTCACCTCGTTCCGGGGCCGACCAATAAGCTACACTGGATTCCAGATTAATGTCATTGGGAGAACATGGTTCTATATCAATGCAGAAAGAGCCGTGCGAGCAAATATTATCACCGGTTTTTTTTGCTTGGGTGTCCAGGTAACTGTGTAGCCGGGAAAGGAGCTTGGTGCTGTTCATATTTGAATAGATTGCCCAGGAAGTACATTGTTTTGAGAGGCGGAAAGTAACATAAATTTTATTAAACTGGAATAGAAATTTATTCTAAAAATATAGCCTAAAAAAGCAGCAAAGTTGATCCATATCATTATTTTTTACTTTAAGTGATTTTGATCCGGATCAAATACTTTACACGGACTTTATTTGTACTATAGTGTGTCTTTACACACAGAATGTGTCATATCACACACTTTATAAAAACATTTTATAAATCATAGGGGCGTAATTAATGAAAATTACAAGCAAGGGAACAGTATCATTGCTGGCCGGAGTCGGTATAGCTCTGTCTGCGATGTCCTCATCCTATGCTGCATCATCTCTCGAAGAGGTGATGAAAGCACGGGGTTTAACACAAAAAGATCTTTTGGCCGCAGCCAAAACTTATACACCAACCGGTGGGCGTGATGAATATCTTGCCTTTAGTTCGGGTGGACAAAGTGGTCACGTAATTGTTTACGGTATCCCGTCCATGCGTATCTTGAAATACATTGCTGTATTTACGCCTGAGCCATGGCAGGGTTATGGTTTTGATGATGAGTCAAAGGCTGTTTTAAAGCAAGGTCAAATTCACGATGGCGACATCACCTATGGTGATACTCACCACCCGGCGATTTCCGAAACCAATGGTGAATATGACGGACGCTACCTGTTTATCAATGATAAAGCCAATCCTCGGATTGCCGTTATCGATTTACACGATTTCGAAACCAAGCAAATCGTTGTTAATCCCGTATTTAAGTCCTCTCATGGTGGTGCTTTCGTTTCAACCAATACTGAATATGTAATCGAAGCCGCTCAATATCCGGCGCCATTTGAAAATAAATATGTTCCATTAGAACAGTTTAACGAAAAATATCGCGGTGGTATGACTTATTGGAAGTTTAACCGTGAGAATGGTCGTATTGACACTTCTAAATCGTTCACCGTTATGGCCCCTCCATACAGTCAGGATTTATCTGACTTTGGTAAAGGTGCCAGTGAAGGTTGGTCATTCACCAACTCATTCTGTTCTGAACGTTATGTTGGTGGTATCGAAAAAGGACGTCCTCCGTATGAAGCGGGTTGTTCGCAAAAAGATACTGACTTCATGCATATCGTGAACTGGAAAAAAGCTGAAGAAGTTGTTAAAGCCGGTAAAGCCGTGAAAATTAACGGCCATGATGTTATTGACATGAAAACGGCTGTAGCCAACAACCTTTTGTACTTGGTTCCAGAACCAAAGAGTCCTCACGGTGTAGACGTTTCTCCTGACGGTAAGTACATTATTGTTTCCGGTAAACTGGATTCCCATACTTCCGTATATAGCTTTGAGAAAATGAAAGCCTTGATCGATGCCGGTAAATTTGCCGCTAAAGATCCATATGGTATTCCCATTCTTAGCTTAAAAGACAGCTTACATAAGCAGGTTAACCTTGGTTTAGGGCCTTTACATACTCAGTTTGATTCTAAAGAGTGTGTAGTTTATACCTCATTATACGTTGATTCCATGGTAGGTAAGTGGAACTACTGTACTGGTAAAGTATTGGACAAGATCTCTATCCATTACAACATCGGTCACTTAATGACTATGGAAGGTGACTCTGTTTCTCCCGATGGTAAATACTTAGTGGCTTTGAACAAATTAGCGATTGACCGTTTCAACCCAGTTGGTCCTCTGCATCCTCAGAACCATCAGTTGATCGATATTAGCGGTGACAAGATGGAGTTATTGTACGATATGGCTTTACCATTAGGTGAACCACACTACTCCGTTGCTATCAAAGCAGACAAGTTAAAGCCTGTTGTACGTTACAAGTCTGGTTGGAACTCTCGTACCGACAAGCGTTCTAAGTTTAAGACTCGTGCCGGTCGTGAAAAAACTGTTAAGACTCCAGGTAAAGTTGAAGTATTCGGAACTACCATCCGTTCACACATCACGCCTGAAACGATTGAAGCCGAAGTTGGTGATATAGTGTCTATACACTTAACTAACTTAGAACGTGCGGAAGATGAAACTCATGGTTTTGCTATCTACGGTCATGATGTTAACCTTTCTTTAGAGCCTGGTAAGACAGTTAGTGCTACTTTCAAGGTTACCAAAGAAGGTGTATACCCATACTACTGTACTGAGTTCTGTTCTGCTCTGCACTTAGAGATGGAAGGTTACTTATTAGTTAAGCCTAAGGGTTATAAAGCTGAAGCCGGTACTGTGAAAGAAGGGCAGGCATATACTAAAGCTGATTATGACAAGCAGGTTAAGACCAATAATGAAACTCAAGCGGTTATTAACTCAGTGGTTGGTTTCATCACCAGTATGAACTACAAAGACTTCCCAGAAGTTGTAGCTCTTGTTGAAGATGCGACAGACCAGTTAGGTTTCGCTGACGGCGCTAAGAAGAAGTCTGAAGATTCGGCTGCTAAGAAAGATTGGCAGAATGCGACACTTTGGGCAGGTCAATGGTGGCAATATCAGGTTAAAGCTGCTGACATTGGTTTAAGAGCTAAAACCTTCTTAGAGCAAAACGGTGCCAAGAAAGTTAAGTAATTAACGCTTTACATCTAAGCATCAAATTGCTTTAATTGAAAAAGGGAGGGCTATCTCATAGCCTTCCCTTTTTTCGTCTGTAGTCTCTTCGTAATATTTATTTGCAAAGTTTGTTTGAAAGAAGGTTGATAATTTAGCGAATACTTTCTTACATCTTTTGATAAATATCAAACCCTAAAACTCCTTTACGCTGGTACAATTCGCCCAGCATTAAAAATTCAATGAGGGAAAAATGATGTTAAAAATTAATAAAGTAATGGCAGGTCTTCTTATTTCAGGTGTTCTTGCCGGATTTTCCGGTTCTGCATTGGCTTTAGATGGTGGTGCTTTATATGCCAACCCTACTAAAGGTGGATGTGCTGCTTGTCATGGCAAAGATGCAAAAACTCCCATCTTGCCAATGTATCCTAAATTAGCGGGCCAAAATGCTGATTATGCGTATAACCAAATTAAAGATATTCAAAGTGGTGCCAGATCTAATGGTCAGTCAATTGCGATGAAAGGGATTTTGCATATGACTACCGATGAAGAAAAACGTGCTATTGCAGAGTGGTTGGCGACACAATAAAAGTAACTACTTGAGAATTAAAATAGTTACGATTCGCTTTTATTTAATATTATTATATGCTAATATACCAGCTCTGGTTTTAGCGATTAACTTGTGGAGAAACAGTACAAATGAATAAATTGAATTTGCTGCAAATTTCTATGCTATCAGCTTCATTGATCCTATCCGGGGCGGTATTTGCTGCTGGTGGTGGAGCTGCTGCAAAGAAAGACGCGGTAGAATGGAATGCAGCTGGTGGTGAGAAAGATGCTGCCATGTTATTAAAACCAGATTTGGAAAATGGCCTTGATGTTTATGAAGTCTGTTCTGCATGTCACTTACCTGAAGGCTGGGGTACCAAAGATGGTACTTTTCCTCAATTGGCCGGACAGCATCGTAATGTTTTGATCAAACAGCTTGCTGATATTCGTGCATTAAACCGTGACAATCCAACTATGTATCCTTTTGCGCTTCCGGAAGCGATTGGTGATGAGCAAGCGATTGCCGATGTAACAGCGTATATCGAAAAGTTAAAAATGAATCCTGAAAACGGAGTCGGACCAGGTACCGGTTTGGAAGCAGGTAAAAAGCTTTATATAGATAACTGCGTTAAATGTCATGGCGACTATGGTCAAGGTGATGCCGAGAAGTTTTATCCTAAAATTCAGTCACAACACTATAAATACATGTTGCGTCAGTTTGAATGGATTCGTGACGGCAAGCGTCGTAATGCCAATCCGGATATGGTTGAACAAATCAAAAACTTCAGCGATGAAGATATGGTTAATGTAATCGATTATATCTCCCGTGTAAAAGGTCCTAAGGAAGAATATGCACCTTCCGTAAACTGGCAAAATCCTGATTTTGACTAGTTTTTAAGTGACCTAGTCACATAAAAAAAGGTTAATCCAGTAAACTATCGGAGCAGGAATAAGGGGTTGAAATTTAACTTTTTATTCCTGCTTTTTTTTCCATTCAACACTCTATTCATTAAGGGATTTCGTTATGAATAAAACCATTGAACAGAATAAGTCGCTACTTATTTCAGGTTTGTCTATTGCCTCATTATTATTGTTAGTGGTGATATATTACACACCTATCTGGTGGGTTGCCTTGACGGCACCTAACTATCCCGAAGAAGCGTTTCCTGATGGTGTTCGAATTAACTTTCATATGAATGGCGTATTTAATGGGTGTTCTAAAGTTGAAAAAGCCGAAATCATCGAGGAAGAAGCCCTTGATTGTGTGCATGAAATGGATACCATTAACCACTATGTAGGTATGTATCCGATTGCCGCAGGTGGTCCGGTGGAACGTGGATTCTCGCAATTTTTATTTGTATTGTTGGCCATTATGATCGTAGGTTTTATGCTTAGAAATACCAAAATTCGCATTGCATTTATGGGTGGAGGTTATGTAATTTTAAGCATATGGATGTATATGACGTTGTATGGCGGAAATGGTTTTCACTTGTTAAATGAAGGCTATGTATCCGCCATGGTTACTTATCTGGATCAGGATGCGACCGATAAAAGTGTTTCCAATGACGATGAAAACTCGACACTTGCCGCTTTGAAAAAATCTCTTGAAGCATCTGGTATTGAAGTAGAAAAGACACCGGAACAAATAGCATTAGAAGAAAAACGTAAAAATCAATCGGAGAAAGAACGATTGGTCGAACAATTACAGATTACTTACGAAAAAGATTTAGAAAAAGGTTTTGCATCAGAAGCTTGGGATGGTAGTGCCGCTCAGGTAATGGTTTGGCATTATGGTAAAACCTTGGGTCGTTACTTCAATAAAAAAGAAGAAATTGAGCCTATGGTGAAAACATTGTCGATGGCAATTAATGTTATATTTTTCGCCTTAATCGCGGCAATGGCTTTCTTGGTTTATATTGCAACCAGGCCGACTAGCATTTTATTCTGGTTATTAGTTGCGGTTCCAGCTGCCTTGCCGATATTTTTTGTTATCGATTATGCGGCTTGGTTATGGTGGTATGGCCATACTCTTAATGATATGGGAGCATTTTCGGTTAAACCCTTTATGCCAACGGTTTTTGGGGTTGGAAAAGTGGCTCAGTTCTCAACCTATTCATATCCGAATCTTGGTTATTTCCTGATTCTACTAAATTCTGTTATATTAGGTGCCGTTATGCTGCTTAGTCGAAATAGACCTAAGTAAGGATAAAAAAGCTTTTTTCATTTTTTCTTGCACAAATGCAGATGGGTGACTTCCAGGTGTTAAAACGCGTTCTATGGTTCATGGTGTTATTGGCTGCTATTACCAATAACACCAATGCATCCGATAAAATTCCCTTACAGCCATTAATCGATAAAGCCAAAGCAGGTGATATTATCGCTTTAGAGCCTGGTGTTTATAAGGGACCGATAACTATCGAAATACCCATCATTCTGGATGGTCAGGACCATGCCACTATCGATTCTGGAGGAAAAGGCTCGGTTATATATCTGGAAACCGATGGTGCGACTATCAAGAATCTCCGCCTCACCAACTCTGGGGAGCTGCACAATGACCTCGATTCGGGAGTGCAAGTACGTGGCAATTTTAATGTGATTAAAGATAATAAAATCGATGACTGTCTATTTGGTGTCGATCTACAACAGTCGGAAAATAATATTGTCAGACGCAATCATATTAGTTCCAAGCCGTTGCATTTAGGTCTACGTGGAGATGCGATTCGTTTGTGGTATAGCTTTAATAATACCATTGCCGGCAATACCATTACGGATTCTCGCGATATGGTCGTGTGGTATTCCAAAGATAATATCATTAAGGATAATGTCACTTCCAACGGTCGCTATGGTCTGCATTTTATGTATTCCCAATATAATCAGGTGACTAATAACAAGTACACGAATAATTCTGTTGGCATCTTTTTAATGTATAGTGATGGAGTGGTTTTAAAAGACAACTATATTGCGCATTCTGTTGGTGGAACAGGGCTCGGTATCGGTTTTAAGGAGACTTCCGATATTGTGGTTGAAAATAACCAAATTTTATTTAGTTCTATTGGCTTTTATATTGATGTTTCGCCTTACCAACCCGATACTATAAATAGATTCGAAAATAATTTGGTTGCCTTCAATGGTATTGGAATTCGTTTTCTTGCTGATTGGCATGGGAGTATCTTCAAGCACAACCAATTTAAATCCAATATCTCTCAGATCATTGTATCGGGAGGAAAGAGCGCTAACCGAAATACCTGGGAAAATAACTTCTGGGATGACTATGAAGGCTTCGACCTCGATAAGGATGGTTTTGGCGATACTCCGTACGAGTATTACGCCTATGCAGATAGAATTTGGCAAGATGTTCCTAATGCCCAGTTTTTTAAAGGCTCTCCCATTTTAGAAACGATTGATTTTCTTGAGAGATTGGCACCCTTTAGTCCGCCTGATCTGATTCTAAGAGACAGTAAGCCGGTTTTGGATGCCGAAGCAGCACTTAAAAAGATCGATCCCGCATCATCATCCCCTGTGAATAAGTATTTCCAATGAATAACGAAAACAGTAATGAATCCCCGCAGTCGGAACAAAAACCGGCTGCATCGAAAAATATCCAACGTGGCCCCGGTCGCAGGAAACAGGAAGCGCGACGCCGCTTTTTACGTTCCATCGCTTTAACAGCGGGAGTAACCGGTGTTTCTTTATTGGGCTTTATTCCTCTTGCTGATGGTAAACGAACACGTTTACGTCCGCCGGGAGCATTGGGCGAAGATGAATATTTGGCTTCCTGTATTAAATGTGGTCAGTGTGTTCAGGTCTGTCCGGTCGAGGCCATTAAACTGGATGATATCGACTACGGTTTTGGACTGGGAGCCGCATATTTGGACGCTCGCGGACAGGGTTGCGACTTTTCTTGTGACGGCTTACAGTGTGTATTGGCTTGTCCTACCGGCGCATTAACCCATGATCTGAACTATGCACCGGATACCCGTATGGGTTTTGCCGTATTGGATAAACCTAAGTTATGTCTTGCTATCCAGGGCAAAGGCTTTAAAGGCCAGGTACGCGGGCCCGATTATGACGGATTATTGCGTTACGACGAGATTGACCGTTGGAATCCCATTCCTGTTAAGGATCACCCCTATGATCTGGAAATTTGTGATCTCTGCGTTCGTACTTGCCCGATTGAAATTCGTTACAATCAATGTGAAGCTGGTAAACCGCCGTCTGGTGATGAAAACCAGTGTCCTCCTAAACGTGCTATAACCCTAGAGCCAATTGAGAGCAGTGATGGTGTTACTCGGATGCGACCGGTCATATTAGACGGCTGTGTTGGCTGTGGAGTTTGTGAAATGATGTGTCCGGTAGAACCGGCTGCAATTGTTATCGACTATAACAAGGTGACGAAAGCATAATGAACTTGTTTAAAGAATCCTTAATGCAATTATTAGGTGCGGATCCCAAAAAACCATCCAAAGAAGAGCTTAAGCCGGCTGCACAAAAACTCTATTTCTATAAAAAAGGCGAGAAAGTAACCAAGGCTGACTTAATCGCTCTGCATGAAGAACACCATAAAAATAGTAAAAACAAATGGACCAAAAGGCGCTGGATCACACTGATTTTAGTTAACTTTTTATTTGTATTTTCCTATGCACTGGATATCCAAGTTTTAGAAGGAGCGTTGACCGCCTCGCGTTTTGTCGGTTTCCATATGGCGGATCTGAATTCAGCTTTACAGGTGATGTTGGCCTTTAAGCAGGTCTTAATTAATTTGCTGATTGGGATTATTACTATTTTTATCCTTTGGTTCTTATTGGGGGGCCGGACTTTCTGTTCCTGGGTTTGCCCTTACCATCTACTAGCAGAATGGACTGAAAAGCTACACCTTTACTTAGCTGCTAAAGGTTGGGCCAAAGATTACCAGTTTGACCGTCGGGTGAGAACTGTCTTTTATATTATATTTGCCCTTTTAGCGGCATTTACCGGCTATACGGTCTACGAGTTTATTTCCCCCACTGGTATTTTAAGTCGGGCGCTAATTTATGGGCCAACCTTAGCTCTATTATGGGTGGTTTTCTTATTGCTGTTTGAGGTGTTTTTATCACGCCGAGCCTGGTGTCGTTATGTCTGTCCCATTGGTGTTACCTATGGCTTGGTTGGGACTATTTCACCGCTACGTGTTAGTTATGACATGACCGATTGTAAACATGAAGGGGACTGTCGTAACGTGTGTTTGGTTCCTCATGTTCTGGATGTTACCATTAAGAACCGCAGTATCGATGTTCGAATTCCCATTGGTGCCGATTGTACTCGTTGTGGTTTGTGTATCGATGCCTGCCCTACCAGTTCACTTAGTTTTGAGTTTAAAGGCTTGACCCATCAGCCGCAAAAGAAAATGGAAGAAACACATGATTCAGTTTAATCAGGTCAGGAAATCTTTTCGTAAAAACGAGGTATTAAAAGGTTTAGACCTACAAATTAATCGCGGTGAGCGAATCGCTTTGGTGGGTTCCAACGGAGCCGGTAAAACCACTATGATTCGCTGCTTATTGGGGGAATACATACACGAAGGTAAAGTTTTTATCGATGGTTTAGAGCCTCGTGAAAAACGTCAGGAAGTATTGAAGAAAATCGGTTTTGTACCACAATTACCGCCGCCATTAAAAATGCCGGTAGGACAATTAGTTTCTTATACTGCTACTTTGTGTCAATCTGATGAAGATAATATTATTGATGTTATCGAGCAATTAGGCCTGGATTATGAGCAGATACGCACACAGCCTTTCGTTAAATTGTCCGGCGGTCAGAAACAAAAAGTACTGATCAGTATGGCGTTAGGAAGGGAAGTGGAAATTTTAATCCTGGATGAACCGGCTGCCAATCTGGATCCGGAAGCTAGACATATTTTTTTCAGCCTATTGGCGAAAAAACAAGATAATGCCGTAATGTTGATATCCAGTCATCGCCTTGATGAAATTGCGCCGTTGGTCAATCGAGTGATTGAAATGGATCAGGGCGAAGTGGTTCTGGATGATAAGGTGGAAGATGAGATCGATCTCGATAGCATGCTGAGTGCAGAGGTTAGGATTCGACGTGTTGATCCTGCATTTGCTAAGGCTATCGGCACCTGGGGCTTTGAAAGTGAAGATGATATCAGCTGGAAAGGGGAAGTGGCAGGTCCTGACCGCTTACGCTTTTTGGGAGTGCTGTCCCGATATGCTGCATTATTAGCTGCTATTAATATGGACGAAAAAAATCTGACAACTAAACAGGAAGAGAAGGTTGAGGATAATGCTGAAGCTGAAGTTTGTGACTAGATTATTATTGGTCCTGATATTGGGGATGGTTATTTCAGCTTGTTCCGAACAAAATACCGGACCAGCTGAAGTTAAATGGGATAGAGACGCCTGTGAGCGTTGTCGCATGATGCTCAGCGATAGAGATTTTAGTGCTCAGATTAGGGTTTTTCCAGAAGGTAAACGCTCTAAGGTGAAACATTTTGACGATATTGGTTGTGCCACCTTATGGTTAGAATCTAGCGAATGGAAAGAAAACGCCAAAACAGAAATTTGGGTCAGAAGTATAAAAGGCGACATATGGATTGACGCCAAGAGTGCTTGGTATATTAAAGGAAAAGTGACTCCTATGGGCTATGGCTTAGGTGCACAAAGTGATAAACAAGAAGGAGCTCTTAACTTTACAGAAGCCAAAAAACATATCGTGGAAGTGGAAAAGAAATTTAACATTCATGGCGGTAATCTAAACCACTAAAGAGCAGTGTTTCAGATTTAGATATAGTAAAAACGAGACAAATAAAGTAAACATTATTATGAAAAATTTATGGTTGACGGCCTGGACGGATATTGTCGAATCAATACGGGCAAAATGGTTTATAGTCTATACCTCGGTATTTGGCGGTATTGTAGTATTATTATTCGTATTTGGTGTAACCGAATCTCGTATTATGGGATTTACCGGTTTATCCCGTCTGTTAATTACCTATATTCAGTTATCCATGGCGATATTACCGGTGTTCGTATTGATCACTACGGTGCGCTCAGTAGCCGGAGATAGGGAAGCGGGCGTATTTGAATACTTGCTATCCCTGCCGATCAGTTTAAATGCCTGGTTTTGGGGTAAATTCCTGGGACGCTTCTTGGTCGTCTTTTTACCGGTATTTTTAGCCATGGTTGGCGCGGTTGTGTGGGGACTCGCCAAGGGGGCTGAAACTCCCTGGATGTTATTTTCCAGTTATACGGCATTGTTGATCGCTCTAGCCTGGTGTTTTTTAGGTATCGGTATGTTGATTTCTACTATTGCTCGTTCTGCTGATGTGGCACAAGGTGCTGCATTTATGATCTGGCTGTTTTTACTATTATTCCTGGATCTGATCTTATTAGGTATTATGATCCGTGAAGGCTTGCCCTCGGAAACTGCTGTCATGATATCCTTAGTTAATCCGCTACAGGTATTTCGGACCGCTGCAATGATGTTATTTGATCCGCAATTGGTATTACTGGGACCATCGGCGTATATTATTCTTGATACCTTTGGTAATACGGGGTATCTAGCATGGTCGATTATTTATCCAATGTTATTGGGGACGTTTTCAGCATTTATTGGTTATCGCCTATTTAGACGTGGTGATTTACCTTAATTGTCTTGGAATGCTTTGAAGTATGGATGAGCCTAATAAAAGCGAAGCATTGGAAGAGAGTTTTGGTGCCCAAAAGGTCAGTCCTGTAGAACGCGAACGAAAAATTCGTCATGTTTTTAAAGTTGTTGCGCCTCGCTATGATTTGATGAACGATTTTATGAGCTTTGGTATTCATCGTTTATGGAAAGCTTATCTTATCAATCGCTTTAATATTTCCGAACAACTCGTGGTGCTCGACTTGGCGGGAGGAACCGGTGACATTGCGTTGGGAATTGCCAAGAAACAACATCAGGTGATGATTCTAGATCCTAGCTTGGAAATGATGCAGGAAGGAAAAAGAAGGCATCAAATTACCAGTATAGCCGGTGTTGGAGAACAGCTACCCTTGCCGGATAATAGTGTCGATGCAGTAACCATCTCGTTTGGGATCCGCAATATGACCAATATGCAAAAAGCCATGGCCGAGATATATCGCGTGCTAAAACCACAGGGTGTTTTTTACTGTCTGGAGTTTTCTAAACCCATGGCCTTGATTCGACCCTTTTATAATCTTTACAACCGTTTCGTGATCCCCCGCCTAGGGGCTCTAGTTGCTGGCCAACCTTCAGCCTATCAATATTTAATTGAATCCATCCGACGTTTTCCTGATCAACAGGAGATGAAAGCATTAATTCATCAGGCCGGTTTTGAACGAGTGGATATTCGTAATTTATCTTTTGGTATTGCCTGTGTTCACAGTGGATTTAAACAGTAAATCCGAGCAGTATCGAATCGTTCGTACGGCGCTGTTGAGATTGCTGCAACAGTATTCACATTTATACCCATATGGCCATTTTATATTAGCCGTCGAAAGCCGAGACAAAATGTTTTTGATGACCTTAATGCTTGCCACCTGGGAACTACCTATTACTCTGTTTCCGCTTAATCCCGATTTACCACTAGGATATAAAAAAGCGTTATTACAACAAACCGGTACTAAAGTTCTACTCAGTGAAGATGAACTCTCGGATGACTTTCAACAAAGAATTATTCGCAGTGAGTTTATATTGCTTGCACAACTGGGCGAAGTTGAAAACTCCAGTGGTGTTAATGAGCACCAAATAAAGTTAATCATTGCGACGTCGGGAAGTACCGATATTCCAAAAGCGGTCTGTTTATCAAGGGGTAATATTATGGCGCACGTTGAGGCTTCAAACCAACGTGTGGCTTTATCTGATTCGGACAATTGGCTAAACTGTTTGCCGTTATTTCATGTGGGCGGTGCCATGATCGTCTATCGTTGTTTGCTAACCAAATGCCACATGCAATTATGGGATAAATTTCAGGCCGAGCAAATTTGGCAAACTATAGGGAATAATAGCATAAGCCATATTTCCTTAGTGCCAGCCATGCTACATAAACTTTTGCGCATAACCGATCATATGCCACTCCCAAAAACGTTTAAAGCTGTTTTAATCGGAGGTAGTGCGTTAACCAAAAATCTTTACGAACAAGCGAAGAAAAACGGTTGGCCTATATGTGTCAGCTATGGTAGCAGTGAGAGTTGTTCCCATATTGCTACTACTTGTCATATTGAGGGTGATTATATTAGTGGCTTAACCGGTAGACCTTTAAAAAATGTTGAAATTGCCATAGAAAAACCTTCATCTAATAGTTCCGTAGGGCTAATTAAAATGCGCGGTCCGATGATAATGTCAGGTTATGCACAACCTGATTATAGTTTAGGTTATGGCTTACAGAAGGGGTGGCTTGTCAGTCAGGATTTGGGATATTTTGATGAGAAGGGACAATTGCAGGTATTGGGACGTATCGATGAGGTAATCAATAGCGGAGGTGAAGTGATTCATCCGCAGGTTATTGAACATGAAGCAGCGCAATGCCCGGGGATAACTGACGTTGCAATTTATGGAGTATCAGATGTGGTATGGGGAAAAAAAATGGTAATGGTCTTTTGTGGTGATTGGGGAGTAGCAGATGTTCATGAATGGTGTTCTGAAAAACTCCGTCACATGTTTAAATTAAGAGAGATCGTCAAAGTAGAGCGTATCCCTAGAAATGCGATGGGTAAAATACAACGTAGTGAATTACCAAATCTGATCGGTGTTTCACAATCTTCCTAGAACCTGGTAATTTAACAATCGATTGACCATTATCAAGGGTATATCGCCTATATTGAGGTATTCTTTTCAGCCCTGAATTATTGAATTTTATAAGTTTTTGAGATAATCATGAGTAAAAATAGTTTTCTTCATTTATTAATTTTTTTATTTTTCAGTCATGTTCTTTTTGCCTCTGAAAAAGAGCCGGTGATCGATCTGGAACTGGGTGAAGAAATTAACGAAGTATGTGCCGGTTGCCATGGTGAATTCGGTGAGGGTGGTAAAGATGGTGAATATCCTCGAATAGCAGGCTTTCCGGCCAAATATTTGGTTGAACAGTTGTTATTGTATAAAAGTAACGAACGCTTAAATATTCCCATGAAACCCTATGCCAATGAACGAGAACTTCCGGATGACGATATTTATTCGGTTACAGCTTATCTGGAAACGATAAAGCTTCGTTCTGTAATGCCTGATTTTCCGGAAGGAATGTCGGCCTATGATAAACTGTTAATAGCCAAACAAGTAATCAATATTCCGCGTGCTCCAGGTGATATTGAAAAGGGTAGAGTTTTATATGACAAGGACTGTAAAATCTGTCATGGAAAAGATGGTAAGGGCAAAAAAGGTAGCGATGTACCCCCGGTAGCGGGTCAATATACCAGATATTTAAAAAAGCAGATTAAAGACTATAATGCTAAGTTACGCCATCATGATTATGATGATGATGATGAGGCATTTAAAGGATACAGTGAACAGGAACTGCAAGATATCCTGGCTTTTCTATCCGTTGCCGATGATGTGGAATAATTTTTTCTAATAGGCAATCGCATCTTGATTTAAGTCAAGGTATTTATTTACCAAAAATGACACGCTTGAGGGTTTTGTGGCTCTGGTTTTGGATAAGCCGGGGTAAAAATACAGAATTCAGTTATTATTTATAAAGGTACAATATATGAGTAATAAAGTTAATTTATGGTTTTATGTTTCCTGGTTACCGCTATTATTTGCCATTTTAGGCTTAATTGTTACTACTATGTCTCATCTCCAGAATTGGGGTGGGGAAAGAGATGCCACCACCATCCTCAGTGTATTTTTTTGTGAAATAACTTTTGTGGTTTCTATGTTGGGATTGGTATCCTATATGCGCCAGCCGGAAAAAACTACCTTAGTTAAAAATATCCGCTGGTTAAACACAGGACTGGTTTTTGCCACCTTATTATTAAGTATCTATTTCTTTTTGGGCTAATCGAGATTGTTTATGTCGTTAAAAATTCTGCTTTTAACTCTGTTATGGTTTGCTTTTAGCGGTCTGTTCGGCGGCATAGTTGCCGACGATAAAATTATATTAAAAACACCGCCGAGCAGCTTGGAGCAGTGGTATAAGCCGAAAAATAAACGCCAGGTTTGGTTACATACCATGTTTCGTTTACGACGGGAATTATTGGCAATTAATGATTATAGCCAAGAAAAACAGCCGGAATTGCTGGATAAGTGGCTTAAAGGATTTCAAAAAGATTATTTAGCCATTGCTGATATGGTTCCGGAATGGAAAGAATTTCTGGATAAGGATGGACTGGCAAAACTGCAATTAGCAGTACAGGAAAAACAATTTCAGACCGTTCCGACTATCATTGCGAGTCTCCAGAAAAGCTGCGAAAACTGTCACGCTGATTATCAAGCGATTAGCCGCTTAATGTATCGCAGTCCTGATTTTGCCCGGATAAAAGTGAAACAAGCCGATAGCGGCAATAATTTGGCTTATGATAAGGTGATGGAAAACTTATCCAATGTGGTAAATCGGATAAAGATAGCGATGCATGATCATGCCTATGACAAAGCCATTGAATTTCTAAAACCCTTAAAATCACAACTCAATAATTTATCCGATGGCTGCCAGGATTGTCATAAACAGGCTCAAGAACAAGTCGACTATATTATTAACGCTTCACAGCCTATTTTGACGCAACTCGAACAGGCCTTACAAAACAAGGACAATAAACAAGCGCGGATTAGCTTAGGAACTTTTGCGGTAAAAACCTGTGCCCGCTGTCATTCCGTTCACAGAACTACTGCTGAATTAAAGGAATTAATGGAATAAGGCATTGTTTCCTAGGGCATAATTTCCTAAGGCTTGATTCGGTCATTCATTTTTAATTAATGAACCTTCGGTTCGGGATCTCTAAGGATCATTTTCGGTTCAGAAAAACTGGTCAATCGTTCGGCAAAATCAATCGCTTCCATAACTGGCGAGCCTCTAAAAAACTGGGTCATAGGTCGGTCACGCCAGATTCGGTCGGAGTAACTGTATAGTTCATATGGAGTATCGCCAATACCGTCCTGGTTTCGGTCAAAGCCTTGGTAGGTATCCCAAAAATTATGTTTCCAATCATTGTCTAAGGCAGTAGTGGCGCTACTGACCTGGACATCGATTAGGTTTTTTTCAAAGCGGTTTTCTTGCACGATATGTCCGCCCTTTTCGCCGTAAAAATAAAGCGAGATATCATTATAGGCAAAACGGTTGGAGTATAATGAGAGAATATTCTCAGGGTGTACCGGAGCATTGGCCGAAACACCAATGGCACAATGCAAGATTTGGTTATTCCGTACCACCACGCCATTGCTCTCTTTAAAGGCGATAGCAGAACCAGCGAAACTCCTTAAGTGGCTAATATAATTATCTTCCACCATTAAATCATTGGAATACATTAACATTAAGCCAGTACTATTATGAGAGATATGGTTGCCGATAATATGATTTTCGGGTGAGAAAATTAGTTGAATACCGATGCGGCTATTACTGATCCAATTACCTTGAATAATATTATTGGAAGAATTGGTAATAAAGACATCTCTTACCCTATCAATGGTATTTTCGCTGATGATATTGTCGTAACTATTCCAGAGTCTTACACCTTCCCCTCTTAGACTGGGTTCATAATTCTTTGAACTAATGTGATTGGATTTAATCCGATTACCACTTCCGCCGCTTATATGGATGCCAAATAATACATTATCCAGACGATTGTGTTCTATCACATTGTCGTCTCCGGCGACCAATATTCCTGCATCGACTTGATCGAAAGATTCTCCCGAATTTGTTAAATGCATACCTTGAATAGTCACGTCGTCGGCGTTAATGGTAAGAACCGTTCCATCACCTTCCGCATCCAGAGTGACTTTACCTTGACCCTCTATTGTAATCGGACGCTTGATCACCACAGGGCCTCCATAAATACCTGGCTCGGGACGTAAAGTGCCTCCGGCAGGTGTTAATTCGATGTACAACTGTAAGGGAGGAAGAGCAAAAACGAATTGATTAAGGAAATAACAACAAAAGAATAGGATGGAAAGGAACAACGTTTTCATCTCGGAATTATAGCATTTTCAGACAATATTTTCCTGTAAAAAGTAAGTCATCTTGTAGGATTTCCGACAGTCTTTTGGTATCGGTTATGGTTTAATATTAGTCATGTTGGAGGTGTATAAGCATGAGCATCAGAGATAACCAATTAAATGAAAACCGGGATTTGAGAAACCTACAGGATGAGTATTTACGACGTTTGGAAACCATACGTTGTCTACAACGTCATCTTGAGGTTCAGCAACGAGATCTGTTTGAATTTATTTCCGAAAACCAGGAAGACTTTAATAAATTGTATGGTTAAAATAGCATGGCACCATCGTCGTCATCGTCGGTGCTAATATCCATTAGGCCTTGTAGTTCAGGAGGCGGAGTTCGAAGATCGCTGATCAGATCTTTCATGGTTTGATTGTTTTGTCCCAGTTGGTTAAGTTCTGTATCGATGCGCGCATTAAATGCTTCGACTAATTCCTGCAAGCGATCTTCGTCTTCAATGTCCAAAGCTGATACCAGCCCCAGGCTTAAAATGGCATTGCGAAGTTCGCTATTCATCTGACCAAAAAGATCGGTAACCCTTTTTCTTACCTTGGTATTCTGTGCTTCAAGACTTGCTACCTGCTCCAACAATTTTGATTCACTATCTACTGCTTTGATTCCAGCTTCCAGAGCATCCATGAATAAGGCCAGAGTATCGATCATATCGCCTACTTTGCGTGTCAAGAGAGTTGCATGACCCCAGCGAAAAATGGCTCTATCATTGCCGAAGCTATGGATACGTTCTATAGCGCGGGACATTTCTAAAATTTCTTTCTCCAGTACGCTCGGTTCGTAACTGGTGGAACGAATTTCGATACCATCTTTACTTTCGATCTTCAAAATACAATTAATTCCGATTTCTTTCGCAGTTTTAAAGAAATGGTGAAATAAGGTATCGATATCATGGCAAAATAAGGTGGCTTGGATAAAACGACTGATACTTTGTAATTTAGCGGCTGAAGTCTGTACTTCAATTAATAATTTATGTGAGCTGTTTAACTCTTGGGCTGCCTGTTGTTGCAAATCGACGGTTATGCTGTGAAATGCAATTTTGCTTAGTAATTCATTAATATCAAAGGGTTTACTGACATAATCGTTACCTCCGGCTCCATAGGCTTGGAGCCGATCTTCCAGGTCGCTATAGCATGATAAAAATAAGATTGGAGTGGACTTGGTCTGTTCTATTAGCCGTAAACGGCGACAAGTCTCATAACCATCAATACCGGGAAGGTTAATATCCAAAATTACCATGTCGGGAAGGTTTTCAATAACTGATTCCAACCCTGCTTCACCCGTGTCGACAATGGTTAGTTGATGTTCAGCCAACATGGTTTTTAGCATTAGTTGGGAAGTTGAATCATCTTCTACCAGCAATATTTTCACTATTTAGTCCCCGAGGATAATGTAATTTTGAACTTTGAGATTTCTAGGTTGAAACGAAAACATCTTCGTTTTGGCAAATTATAGTATAGTTGTGGCTGGAGTTTTTTAAAAATAATATGAATTTATTAAGGATATACAGAGTGATTAGGGGCTGAATGAGCCCCTAAATGAGGCTCATTACAAAACTAGAAGGTTTAGTTAATGCCTTTACTATTGAAAAACTCTTTATATTCACGGTCAGTTTTACAAATATGATTGATTAACCAGTCACGCAAAAAGGCAACAGTATCGGTAAGAGCATGGTCAGGGTTGGTCTTATAATCCTCCACTACCTGGCCGACCTTATCAATCATGGCACGATGTGATGCAATGTGTGCCTCGAAATCAGGATAGTCGTTTTCCTTCATCATATTTTCTTCACGTTCAAAATGATACTTAGTATAGTCGACGACTTCTTGTAGCGCTTTTTCTTCAAACTCTTTACCATTATAGTAATGAATGGCCGACTCAAGCTGGTTAATCAAATTAATCAGATGTTTATGGTCATCATCCAGAGTGCTAACACCAACGCTATAGGATTCATCCCAGACAATAACTCTTGAACCGATGTATTTCTTATAAATGAAAGGAATAGCAACCACACCGATTAATAATACCCAGGGGACGGGCGAGGTAAATCCCAGGCTCATAAAAGTGAGTACAATTGCCACCAAACCGGCAACAAAAGCTAATACCATAACAAAACTCATAAGTGTTCTTAACATTGATTTTCCCCATGAATCAGTTTTTTCGGCACGGCATTATACCGAAAAACTGAAACTATAATAAAAATTCTACGTAAAATAGGCATTAAGCAGCATTAGAATATAAAAGTTGCTTAGTGACTGGTTCCTTCATCCAAGTGTGTCTTATTATACACATTGTATTTGCCCGATGGTTTTTTCATGGCTAATCGTTTTACCTCTTTTAAACTATTAGCATCATAAACAACTAGGGCTCCATCTTTGTCCCAAATACTAAGCAAGGCATATTTACCATCTTTGGTAAATTCTACGTGAGCAGCTGTTTTACCGGGTGCGGGTCGAAGAGTTTCGACAATCTCCAGTTTCTGCTTGTCGATAATGTGCACGGCTTCCTTATGTGGCCCAAAAAATACATCCACCCAGGCATATGGGCTCCTGCTATGACTGCGCATAAAGAAACCCGGCCCCAGGGTTTTAAGCGTTTTTATTTTACTCCAGTCCTTCATATCGATAATGGTGATACTTCCGTCTTTGATATTGGGAATGGCCATTACCCGAGTATTTTTGTAATTCCAGGTTATGCCGGAACTAAGGTGAGGCATTCCGGGAATTTCGATATCTGTGACTTTTTTCTTTTTTTGCAGGTCAATAACTTGTCCGCCCTGGATTTTTCTTTCCCCTTTGGGGCGTGCGGCACCAATAATATAACGATAATTTTGGCTGAAAAAGAAGTCGTCTAGATAGTTGTCCAATGCCAATCGTTCAATACTAAAGGCTTTTTGGTCACCCTTATCTACATAAGGAATTTCCCATACTTCCGGAATATCTTTGAGGGCCAAAATAAAGCTATTTCTTGGTGTTGCAGTATAGACGGCACTGACTCGCGAGGATTGTCCTTGTTGATCTTCGACATTGATTAATTTGACCGGTGAAAGGTCTTGAGCATCCAATAATACGGCAGTGTGAGGGAGAGTATTACCAGCCATAACATAGCGGTTGTCGGCCGAAACAGCAACATTTCGAGTATTAATACCGACGCGAATTTCGGCTATGGTCTTAAGGTTATAGAGGTCATACTTAGTTATCCAGCCATCCCGAGAGGCAAAATAAACATATCTCCCGTCACTGGAATACTTTGGACCACCGTGCAGGGCATTGTGAGTTTTAAAACGAGTAATGGGTTCAAACTTATCGCCATCCAGTACGGTAACATGATGATCGGCTAGTTCGACCACCACAAATAAATTTTGCATATCGGCTGTAAAAACAGGTTTATCGCCTAAGCTGCCTTGAGGAAAGTGAATCTTATGGGTTTTTTTAATATCGGCCATAGTCCAAGTCGGGGGCGTAGCCGGTTTTTTGAAAATGAATTGAACCAGTTGTTGGATGTCATCATCGTTTAGGGTTTTTGTAAATGATGGCATTTGAGTGGCTAAACGGCCATTTTTAATCACTAAAGCAGCAGCTTGCGGTTTTAAACGCTTAAAGCTGGCAGGAATTAATGGTGGACCGATGAGTCCAAGGCGATCTTCGCCATGGCAACTAGCACAATTTTGCTGATATAAGATTAGGGCTCGATCCTTGTCATAATCGATATTCTTATTATTGTTTGCCTGTACAACACCGATAGTCATAAAAAGAAATAGAGTTAAAATTCGATACATTGTCTAGACTCCCTGTTCTGCTGCAACTTTTTCCGCTTGTATTTCGTGATCGAGAAGGAAACAAGCCGGATCTTCGGCCCAGAAATTATTTTCCAATTGCCAGGCTCTCACTCGGGTATTGCCGTTACAAATGTGTAGATAGTGGCAATTGGCACAACGTCCCTCTACCGGACGAGGGTATTGTTTTAATCCGGCCATGAGGGGATCACTTGTGTCGTCCCATATTTCTGAGAATGGTCGCTCTTTAACATTGCCGAGACCATAGTTCCACCACATGGTATCGGGATGAACGTTACCCAGATTGTCGATATTGGCAATATTGACGCCGGAAGAGTTTCCTCCCCATTGTAAGAGCAGTTGTTTAATGTGTTCGGCATGTTGCGGATAGTGTTTTAGACACCAATGATAAAGATAGACACCATCGGCATCATTGTTTCCGGTAACAAACTCCCGTTTGATGCCTTGTTTTAGATCATTGAGACAGGTTTCAAATAATAGATCTAGGGCTTCGCGAGTGACTTTATGGTAAACATCGTCGGCACGGTTCTTGTTACCGCGACCAGCATAGTTGAGGTGAGAAAGATAGAATTTCTCGATATCTTCTTGTTCCATTAACTCTAAGAGTTGAGGTAGTTCCTCGGCATTATCTTGAGTTAAGGTAAAACGTAAGCCGATTTTTATATCGTTATCATGACAAAGACGAATACCTTTTAAAGAGGCATCAAATGCACCTTGCATACGGCGGAACTCATCGTGTGTTTCTTTGATACCGTCGATGCTAATACCGACATAGTTATAGCCCACCTTGGCAATTTGTTCGATATTGCTTTCGTCGATGAGAGTGCCGTTGGTAGAAAGACCGACATAAAACCCCATTTTCTTAGCTTGTTTACTTATTTCAAAAATATCGCTACGCAGCAAGGGTTCGCCGCCAGAGAGTATCAATACTGGCACGCCATAAGTTTTTAAATCGTCCATAACCTGGAAAACTTGCTGAGTATCCAGTTCACCTTTGAAGTGGGTATCGGCGGAGATTGAGTAACAGTGTTTACAGGTTAAGTTACAGCGCCGAATCAGATTCCAAATTACCACTGGGCCGGGAGGGTTTCGTTTTGGCTTAATCGTACTTGGGGTTAGAATTTCCTGCATGAACTGAGATATTCTGAACATGATTTGTCTCGCTGATTAGGTTCGGGTATCAAGGATATTATTGAGATTTTAGACGAAGTCCGGTTTTTTTCAGAATTTCGGTACTATAAAGTAATTCATACTGACGACACTTATCGCCGAGTAGCTCTTTCAATTGATTGGCTTGTTCGCTGACTTGTTCTTTACTGGTGCCATGTAGCATAGCAAATAAATTATAAGGCCACTCCGGTAAAAAGCGTGGTCTTTGATAGCAATGGCTGACATAAGGTAAGCTGCCAATCAACTTCCCCAGTTCATCGATTGACTCCTCAGGTACATCCCACACCGACATGGCATTTGCTTTATAGCCAATCTTATAGTGATTGGGGACAGCTCCTATGCGACGAATTTGACCATTTTCCAACATGGCCTGCATACGTTCTTTCACCACTTCGACAGGTTGGTTAATCTGCTTTGCAACAGCATGATAGGGCTGGGAAAGCAATGGTAATCCGGATTGGGTGGCGCTGATAATTGCGCGATCAATGGTGTCCATAATATTCCCTAATCAATGGTGAAGTGCAAACCGACAAAGAATTCTTTGAGCTTGGGCATATTATATACTCGTATTCCGGTTTCTTCGCTGATCCGGTTGCAAGTTTCCTGGATCTGTTGCGGTGTCTCGGTTGCCAATACAAACCACATATTGAATTCATGATTGCGTTTATAGTTATGAGCGACCTCGGGGTAGGCATTGACAGTTTCGTTTACCTGAGCAAATTTTGATTCAGGAACTCGCATGGCACATAAGCTAAACGCTCCACCAAGCTTTTGGATATCATACATTGGCCCAAAACGAGTTAACGTTTTATCGGATAAGAGATAGTCAAGCCTATGCAATAATTCACTTTCATTGATACCTAACTCACCGGCAACCTGTTGATAGGGGTTGTCACAGATAGGAAAGCCACCTTGCAAAGAATTAATTATTTTTTTATCAATAATATCGAGTTGATTACTATCCATATACAGGTTTAAGTAAGTCTGAAAAATCACCAGCCTCAGGTTTTTGTATCTGAGGATTATTCTTCTGTCTGGGTTTAAAGTTTAATACTTTTGATGTCACTGCCACGGAATTCAAGTAGCGACCACCACGTTGTTTAAACTGTTTGGTGCTAAATAAAGGTTGATGTTGTATCTCTTGCAGTTCCAAAAGGCTGACAATATCTTCCAGACGTTTTAATACCGAGTCACGGTCCTTACCATGGATCATGGTAAACAGATTATAGGGCCAATCGGGTAATCGACGCGGGCGTTGATAGCATAAAGTTATACACTCAAAAGCCGCTAGTTTTTCGGCAATGGGTTTTACTTTGTCATCAGGAATATTCCATACCACCATGGCATTAGCTTTAAAACCTAAAGCTCGATGTTTTACCACCACGCCCATGCGCTTGATAGTGCCATTGTCGTATAATTTCTGCAAACGCTGCAGCACCTGTACTTCAGTCTGATTGATTTGCTGCGCAATGCTAGCATAGGGACGAGAAGTTAAGGGTAAACCGTCCTGTATCGCAGTAATCAGTTGTTTATCAGTGGTATCAAGCATTAAATTTCTCCATCACGCCATGTATTATGCTATTTAGCACCATAATGGGAATCCCAGATCGATATGAAAGTCTTCCTCCATCGGAAGATCCAATACCGCTAAACCGCTTTTTTGTTCGATGGTCATTAGTACCTCTTGTACCTGTCGTGGTGTTTCGGCTGTTACCACAAACCAGAGATTAAATTCATGTTCCCGTAAATAATTGTGATTGACTTCGGCAAAGGAATTGATTAATTCTGCTACTTCTTCAATACGATCCTGAGGCGCAGCCACCGCAGCCAAAGTACTGGAACCCACCTTTTGGGGCTTTAACACCGCGCCGACGCGACTAATTAGTCCTCGTTCCTGCAGATCGGCAAAACAATGCAACACATCCTGTTCAGTGGCAGAAATATTGTTTGCCTGTAGTTGCTCGGCTATATCAGCGAAAGGCGCAGCGGTCAACGGCATACCGCGTTGGTACTCGTTTAGTAAATGCTTTTCCAATTGCGATAAATTCAACATAATCTTATAAACCTATCTTGTGTGCTCTAACCGTAAAGAAAATTCCGCTGGGCTTTTGGGCGTCCAGTCGAGTGATCTCTTCCAGGGTATTGGTGTCGTAAACAATAACCTGATTATTATCTCGAACCGATACCCAGACATGTTCTCCGCGCGGAGTAAACTCCATATGTAAAATACCTTTGCCTGGTTTAAACGACTTAATCATTTTTAAGGTCTTACTGTCGATAACTTGTAAAGTGTTATTATCAGGAAAGGCAAAGTTAACCCATATTTGCCGTTGATCCGGGCTTGCCATGGCAAATACCGGTTGACTATGAACATCTATCCGACCGATTTCCTGCCAATCGTCGGTATTCACGACTAATAATTGATGTTGTCCCACTGCGGGTAAAAATGCTTTTTTTCCGGCAATGGCCCAGCCTTCCAAGTGAGGCATTTTATATACGGGTAATTTTTTTTGCCCTTTGCCATAATGGCCCAAGATACGTTGTACCCCTTTTTCCGGATGCCATAGGTCGATTAAAGCTAAACCGTCTTCACCAAACAATCCGGCTATGTAATAACGACCATTACCGCTCATTAATGCATCATAAGGTTGGTTACCGATATTAGTGAATTTTTTTATTTTGGCCTGGCCGTTTTTATCGATATCGGCACGCCAAATTTCTCCGGCTTCAAACAAACTATAATAAAGCTGATTATTCGGTGCGTCGACCAGACCAACCGTTTTGGACTGTTTACCGTTACCATAGTTTGCGGGAATAGAAGTTATAGCTGTTAGATCGTCGGCTGAAAAGATATTGACTCCGCCAGGCTCATAATTAGACACCGCCACATATTTACCGTCTTGGGTAATGGCTCCACCGATGGCGTTACCGGCTTGAATGACACGCTTAATAATAGTACCACTGAGCAAATCTATTTTTGTTAAACCGCCATCGCGACCAAAAATATAAGCATAACGCTGATCGCGGGAAAATACGGCGGAAGCATGGGATAGATCACCTAGGCCGGTAATACGACATAACACCGGATTCCGGCCCTCTTCCAAACTATGGCGGACCACCAATACCGAGCCGTCGGCACGCTCGATAATAATACCCAGATCGCCGGTTCCCTTGGCGGTATTAATATCACAAGCTGCCAGTGCTATACCATTAAAGGCTAAATAGCTAAGCAATAGTAATGTTGCAAATGCAGTGATATATCCTTTTTTCACTATTTTCCTCCGCGCTTTAACCAGGCGACAATCCATTCAATTTCTTCCTGATTTAAAATGGGTAACCAAGGCGGCATAGCCGTACCGGGTCGACCACGTTTTATGGTTTCCACTAAATATATATTCGGTAGCTTGGAAAGACGCTCTGCTAGTAAAGATGGACCTAATCCACCTTTTAATGTCATACCATGACAGGAGCCACAGTCTTGACGTACCATATAGATCAGTTCGTTTTGTCTTGTGGTTGAAATATCAGCCACAGCTGGTAACGATACAAATATGCTACAAAGCAGTACTAAATAAAAAACACGCTTCACTTATCTTGACTACCTTCATTTATTAATTATCGAGTATTTTCGATTGCAGTAAATACTAGAATAAAAATATCTCTCCAGCATTGATTTAAGTCAACCGAATTATGAGCAAAAGTTTTATATAGTAAATTAACTTCTTTTTTAGTAGTCATGAAATTTACTTTTTATGGCTTGAAGGGCTAAGGCCTACTAATATTAGGGATATAGGGCAACCGTAAATCATTGTATTTCAATATGGTTATATTGAAATCTTATGTTTTAACGTTGTTGACTTAAATGACAGACTCTGGCTAAAAAAGTCAAATAGAATGTGAAAAAAGTCTACAATTTTTATATAGGTTGATCTATGTCAATGGTTAAACTAGGATGATAGAGGTATCGTATATCCGTTAAGAATATCGTCAATTCTTTATAGTCAATGGGGACAATACTAACAATGAAATTATTAAAACTAGCTAAACTTAGTGCTGCAGTAGCTCTTACTGCAGCCGTTTCTATCCCGTCAGCTATGGCAGGTAAGGCTGCACAGCCAACTTTGTCAGAAGCTGATTTTGAAAAAGCTAAAACATTATACTTCCAGCGTTGTGCTGGTTGTCATGGTGTTTTAAGAAAAGGTGCCACTGGTAAAAACTTAGAGCCAAAAGAAACCATGAAACTTGGCCAGAAGCGTCTGGAAAAGATTCTGACTTATGGTACTGAAGGTGGTATGAACAACTTCAACGATATCTTCTCTAAAGATGAAATTACGTTGATGGCTAAGTACATTCAGATGGATGCTCCAGTTCCACCTGAAATGCCTTTATCTTTAATGCAAGAACGTACTAAAATCTATGTTGATGCGAAAGATTATCCTAGCAAGCCGATGCATGACCGCAACTGGGAAAACTTCTTCGTGGTTATCGAACGTGATGCCGGTAAAGTTGCAATTATCGACGGTGATAAGCATGAAATCGTTGCTCACTTGGATGCTGGTTACGCGGTACACGTAATTAAGGGAATGGAACACCACAACGTCGATAAGCCTACTGACACTGTAGGACGTTTCTGGTATACTATTGGTCGTGACGGAAAGTTAAACAAGTTTGACTTATGGCAGACTCCAGACAAGATGTTGGTTGCTGAAACACAAATTGCTTATGATGCGCGTGACGTTGCCGTATCTGGTGATGGTAAATACGTAGTTGCCGGTGGTTACTGGCCTCCGCATTTTGTTATCGTTGAAGCAGAAACCATGAAGCCTGTTAAGGTTATTTCAACTCGCGGTGTTAACGTTGACGGTGACTACGTTGAAGAATCTCGTGTTGCTGCTATCTACACAACTCCAAACGAATCTGCTTTTCTTATCTCTGCTAAAGAGTTAGGTCAAATGTGGCAGGTAGATTACACTGATTTGGATAACCTGCACATCAAGCAGATGAATACCGCTAAGTTCTTACATGATGGTTTCTTCGATCCAACCGGTCGTTACTTCCAAATCGCAGCTAACGCATCTAACAAAATGGTAGTGGTTGATACCAAAAATGGTGGTAAATTAGAAGCATTGATTGATGTCGCTAAGTTACCTCACCCAGGTCCTGGTGCAAACTGGACTGATGATAAGTGTGGTCCTGTAGGTGGTACGACTCACTTAGGTAAAGGTGAAGTTTCTGTTTGGGGTAATGATCCTGCGGGACATGCTGACCAAGCATGGAAATTATGCTATACCGTTGAAACTGATGGTGCCGGTGTATTTATCCGTACCCATGAGAACTCTCCATATGTTTGGGCCGACCAGCTTAAGCACCCAGAACCTGAAGTTCAGCAAAGTATCCAGGTTATTGACAAGAAGACTCGTGAAATTGTTAAGACTATTCGCGTAACTGAAGAGAAAGGTAAAGCGGCGTTACACATTGAGTTTAACAAAGCTGGAACTGAAGCTTGGGTTTCTGTTTGGAACCGTTCTGATAACAAGAACCCAACTGGTGAGATCGTAGTTTATGATGCTAAAACGCTTAAAGAAATCAAGCGTATTAAAGGCTTAACTACTCCAACTGGTAAGTTCAACGTTTATAACCGCGTACATCACAAGACCTAATGTGATCCCTACGTAGTAGTATAGCGTAACAAAAAAAGCGGACACGGAACGCCGTGTTCGCTTTTTTAATGCCTAAATTTCACCGAATTCAGCCAATTAAGACCATATCAGGTCGATTCTGGGATAACTTCTCAGCGTTTTCATCGTTTAGTAGGTATATCGCAGCAGGTTAAAAAATTATGTCAGATGCACAGAGTCCTAGTCCTTTAGTCCCAAAATTTCTCCGCCATAAATTGTTTATGGGGGTAACTGTCGGTGGGGGTATAGTTTTCATTATTATCGGTATTATCCTATGGGGTGGATTTAATACTGCGATGGAACTTACCAACACTGAAAAGTTTTGTATTTCCTGTCATGAAATGAAAGACAATGTTTATGAGGAATACAAAAAAACTATCCATTATGCCAACCGTTCCGGTGTAAGAGCTACCTGTCCGGACTGTCACGTTCCGAGAGAATGGGTGTATAAAATCAAACGCAAAATTAAGGCATCCAATGAGGTCTATCATAAGATTCTCGGGACCATTGATACACCGGAAAAATTCGATGCCAAGCGCTTACAGCTGGCGACTAATGAATGGAAACGGATGAAGGCCAACGATTCTCGCGAATGTCGGAACTGTCATGATTTTGAATCCATGAGTGTCGCCTATCAAAAGCCCAGAGCACGCAAACAACATGCTAATGCACTGAAAAACGGTAATACCTGTATCGATTGTCATAAGGGTATTGCTCATACCGCTGTTCATAAAGATATGGACGAAGAGGAGTTGGAGAAACTCTCAGCTCCAGATCCTGAATTAGCAAGACCGGATATCACTTTAAGACCACCGGTTAATGCCAAACAACAAAAACTGTATGACTTGTCTATTAATCCTCCTCAGCCGAAAGTAAAAATTGTTACTAAAACGGTTGTTAAAGAAGTTCCTGTTGCCGGAGAATGTAAGGCTTCCGATGTACAGGGAGCACCTGCGGGAGCCACGCCTGCAGCAGCCGGATTTGGTATAGATTGGAGCGACGTTCCGGATCGTGAAATCGTTGTGTTCTATCCAGGCCAATCATCTATGGAATGGATATTTAAAGGCAGTGAACACGGTGGAAAATTACCGTTTAAAGCCGGTGACCGTTGTACAGACTGTCATGATAAAGAAGCTGCCGAGATGGGACGCAAAATTGTGACCGGTGAAAAACTGGAACCACAGGTAATTCCCGATAAGCGTGGCGGTATAGCTGTTAAGGTTCAGGCCGCTCACGATAACGAATATCTGTATATGCGTTATGAATGGCAAGATGCTGAGCATACTCCGGTACCATTTGTCGATGGTGGCAAGATGGACCCGGATAATCAGGTCAAGATAGCCATGATGTTTAGCGATGATAACAAACGGGAAGAAGATGACTTTACCGGCAGTGTGCTCTATTCTGGTCGGGCCGGATGTTGGGGAACTTGCCACCATGATAATCGCGGTATGCCGGACGAACCAAAGCAAGATGTAATTGATGCTTATGGCGAGAAAGATCAAGTGGATATGAAACAGGGGATTACCAAATACCTGACCGAAAGTCGTACCAAGGTTGAAGTTGCTGGTCGTCGTGGTAAAAAACGTGGTGGCTGGAATAAACTTAAGTCTCCTGAAGAGGTTAAGGCTGAACTGGATGCCGGACGCTATATGGATCTGGTACGCTATCAAGCCGGAACTAAAAAGTCTCAAAATGGTTATATTTTGGCTGACCGTGTAATGACTGGAGGTGAAGAAGTATTGTTTAGTTCATCTCTGGAAAATGGTACATGGGTAGTGGAAATGAAGCGTAAGCTGAAATCCGACAAGCCAGGCGATATTCCTCTGGAAATGGGTAAAGTTTATAACTTCGGTTTTGCCATCCATGATGACTATACTAATGGACGTTTTCATCATGTTTCATTAGGCTATAAGCTGGGCTTTGATAACGCTGATGCCGAAGTCAATGCGGTTAAGAAAGAAGCTAAGGAGGTAGCTGCACCGGCTCCTGCAGGAGCTGCCGCACCGGCAGCTGCTCAGCCTGCTGCCGCGGCACAGGCCTCCAGTGGTCTGGACTGGAGCAAGGCACCGGAACGTGAAATTGTCTTATTCTATCCCGGTCAAGCTTCTATGGAATGGATGTTTAAAGGTAGTGAACATGGCGGTAAACTGCCATTTAAAGCCGGAGACCGCTGCTCTGACTGTCATGATAAGGAAGCTGCCGATATGGGGCGTAAGATTGTCACCGGTGAAAAATTGGAGCCACAGGTCATTGATGGTAAGCGCGGTAGCATACCAGTAACGGTTCAAGCCATGCACGACGATCAAAAGTTGTATATGCGCTTCCAATGGCCGGATGGAGAACATACGCCGGTACCATTTGTTGACGGTGGTAAAATGGATCCTGACAATCAGGTTAAGTTGGCCATGATGTTTTCTGATGATAATAAGCGTGAAGAGGACGACTTTACCGGTTCAGTCCTATATAGTGGCAGAGCTGGTTGTTGGGGAACTTGTCACCATGATAACCGTAGTATGCCGGATGCACCTAAGCAGGAAGATGTCGATGCTTACGGGCAAAAAGATCTGGTGGATATGAAAAATGGTATTACTAAATATCTAACTGAAAGTCGTACTAAGGTTGAGATCAAAGGTCGTCGCGGTAAAAAGCGTGGTGGTTGGAATAAGCTGAAATCACCTGAAGAGATCCAGGCTGAATTGGATGCCGGTCATTTTATGGATTTGGTCCGCTATAATGCCGGAACTAAAACATCCGAAAATGGTTATATTTTAGCGGATCGGGTTATGACAGGCGGTCAGGACGTAGAGTTTATTGCCAATCTGGAAAACGGTACTTGGACCGTAGAAATGATTCGCGATTTAAAATCTGGCCAGGCTGGAGATATTAATCTAGAATTAGATAAGCAATATAACTTTGGTTTTGCCATCCACGATGATTACACCAATGGTCGTTTCCATCATGTCTCATTAGGATACAAGTTAGGCTTTAATAATGATAAGGCAGAGGTTAATGCGGTAACTAAATAACATCAGCCAATCCTTTAACTTAAGAAATGAAAGCCTCCCAGTGCATGGTAGCCCGGGAGGCTTTTTTTGTGAGGTAAAAAAATGAAAAAATATCTACTAATACTATCACTATTGATACAATCACCCTTATTTGCTGCTGAGCTAGAAGTGATTATTCAAAAATATAAATTCATTCCTGCCGAAATTACAGTGAATAAAGGAGATAGCATAGTCTGGGTCAATAAAGAAAAAAGACAATACCATAGTGTCTGGTTTGAGCAAGCCGGTGATCCTGAACCCGATTATTTTTTTCCTGATGAAACCTACACAAGAAAATTTGAACAACTAGGTGACTTTCCCTACCGGTGCGGACCCCACCCCGAGATGACTGGAATTGTCCACGTCAAATAGCTTTTTTTAGCATTAAAGCAAACTTATTTAATACCCATAGAATGGTTTTCCAATTTATTAATAAAAGAATGATTTATTATTGATAAACAACTGCTTAGCGTGTGAGTTTATTTAATATATGCCAACATTTTATCTTGCTTGATGTATATCAATAGCAAACTTTCCACTTTGTAGTATCTTACTTTTGTTTACTAATGGGTAGATTTTACTAATAAAATTAAAGAGGAGAACCATGATGGGTGAAACTTTCACTAAATCCATGGCGCGGAACATATTTTATGGCGGGAGTTTATTTTTCTTCCTGCTCTTATGTGCGCTGACATTTGATACTATGGGCCAATTGCCCAAGCGTGACCATCGGGAGAATATCACTCCTGCTGTAGCTGCCGGAAAGCTTCTGTGGGAAGAGAATAACTGTGTGGGTTGTCATTCGTTATTAGGTGAAGGTGCCTACTTTGCTCCTGAATTGGGGAATGTATATCAGCGTTTTGGAAATAGTAAAGATGCTATTAAGATCTTTATTAAAACCCGTCCTAAAGAGGGTATTGCCGGACGTCGTAGTATGCCTCAGTTTAATTTCACCGATGAAGAGTTGGACAATATCGCCGACTTCTTAAAGTGGACTTCTGAGGTTGATACCAATAACTGGCCACCAAACATTCAAGGTTAAGGAGTAAAAATATGCAATATGAATCACAAAGCGTTGCTAAGCTGTATTTCATTGCAGCGATAGGCTTGTTTGTTGGACAGATATTATTTGGTCTGATCATGGGATTACAGTATGTTTGGGGTGATTTTTTGTTCCCAGCAATTCCATTTAATGTTGCCCGTATGGTACATACTAACTTGTTAATTGTTTGGCTTCTTTTCGGTTTTATGGGAGCTGCCTACTATTTGATTCCCGAAGAGTCTGAGCGGGAATTATTTAGTCCAATTTTGGCCAAATTATTATTTTGGGTCTTTTTGGTTGCGGGAGCTTTAACCATTTTAGGTTATTTACTTGTTCCTTATTCCTCACTAGCCGCCCTGACCATGAACGAATTATGGCCAACCATGGGACGAGAGTTTTTGGAGCAACCGACAATTACCAAAATTGGTATTGTTATTGTTGCCTTAGGTTTCGTATTTAATGTCGGCATGACCTTATTAACCGGTAGAAAAACTGTTATCTCATTAGTCATGATGATCGGTCTAGTCGGCTTGGCTGTGTTCTTCTTATTCGCTTTCTATAATCCACATAATTTAATTATGGATAAATTTTGGTGGTGGTGGGTTGTCCACTTATGGGTAGAAGGTGTTTGGGAATTGATCCTGGGTTCTATCTTAGCCTTCGTCTTAATTAAAACCACTGGTGTTGACCGCGAAATTATTGAAAAATGGTTGTATATCATCATTGCTATGACATTAATCACCGGTCTGGTTGGTACTGGTCACCACTATTTCTGGATTGGTACTCCTGAGTACTGGCAGTGGTGGGGTTCAATATTCTCAGCATTAGAGCCAATTCCATTCTTTATGATGACAGTGTTTGCTTTCACTATGGTCTTCAAGCGTAAGCGCGAACATCCTAATAAAGCAGCAATGTTATGGGCAATGGGAACCGGTGTAATGGCATTCTTAGGTGCTGGTGTATGGGGCTTTATGCATACTCTTGCTCCGGTTAACTACTATACGCATGGTACACAGATTACCGCAGCTCATGGTCATATGGCCTTCTACGGTGCTTATGTAATGGTCGTGTTAACAATGATTTCATACTCTATGCCACTAATGAATGGTCGTGTAGCTAATAATAAATCAGCTCAAGTCCTTGAAATGTGGTCGTTCTGGATTATGACTATCTCAATGGTATTTATCACTCTGTTCTTAACTGCTGCAGGTATCTTGCAAGTTTGGTTACAGCGTATGGGTGAAAATCCACAACCATTTATGGAAGTACAAAACCAGGCAGCAGCATTCTATTGGATGCGTGAGGTGGCCGGTGTCTTCTTCCTAATTGGTTTGATTCTTTATATCTATAGTTTCTTTGCTAAAGGTGATGAAGAAGCAGTGGCATCATAAATACTTGATGTTATAAATAAGGGAGGCCCTTACTTCAACTTCTGGAGTAAGGGCCTTTTTTATTAATTTCTATGTCCTCATTTCTTTCCTAAATCGAATTTTGTGCCAGTTATTTTTCGACCTTTCTGGTAGTTTTAATTTCGTAGCTATTAATGTGATTAAAGATACATAATAATTCAATAAAAGTCTTTAAAATCAAAGTGTTTATATGGTTTTTTTCAAGGATTATTATCGTTATGAATGAACAAAAAACAGTGAAAATTCAGAATTTGCCGGGTGATTTGGCTATCTGGATTTTTATCTACGCTGAACTTTTAGTCTTTGGTGTATTTTTCATGGCCTATGCTATTACGCGTCGTGGAAATGTTGAGTTATTTAATCAGTCTCAACTATTACTCGACCAAAGAGCAGGATTTATTAATACTCTGGTTTTAATTACCAGTAGTTGGATGGTGGTTCAAGGCGTACATGCGATCAAGCAAAATTATTCCAAAATTTGTGTCCGCTGGTTAGACGGTGCCGTGTTATTGGGAGCGGTGTTTCTCGTTATTAAAATCTATGAGTTTTATATCAAGGCTGAACAAGGTATTAACTTGAGCACCAATGCTTTTTATATGTTTTATCTTTCTCTTACCTTCTTCCATTTTATGCATGTTATTTTAGGAATGATAATCTTATTGGCAGTAAGGATGAAGGCCAGTAAGGGTGGTTATTCAAACATGGATTACCGGGGTGTTGAAACTGGTGCTTCTTACTGGCATATGGTTGATCTGGTCTGGATAGTCTTATTTCCACTAGTCTATATTATACGATAGAGGTTAAGAAATGTTTGCTTTAATTAAAAAGTCTCCCTTAACCACTATTATGTGGATAATTTTGGTCGTTCTCACTTCGTTCACGTTTCTGATCGGATGGAATGAGTTAGTTAGCAATAGTGTCGTCGCTATTTTATTGGTGGTCACCTTTGTCAAGGGACAATTGGTCAGTGATTATTTTATGGAATTAAAACATACCCGAAAGTTCTGGCGGCTGGGACCAATAATCTGGTTGATTTTGATACTTGTTCTGATTGGAATGACATATTATTTATGAAAGTTATTTTTTTTGCGATAAGCCTGATTTCCCTGACCGGATTTGCAAGTGAAGGGAAACTTGCTGAAGTTTATACAAATTCGGCGCAAACATTTTTTTGTGGTTGTGCATTTGATATCGGTAAAATGCAGCTTAATGATCCCAAGTGTGTCAGTAATAATTTTATTACATCTCCCATACCTGAATCGGTTCAGTGGACCTATTTAATCCCAGAATCTAAATTTACCGAAGATTTACAATGCTGGCATGAACCTGAAAGTTATCAGGAGTGTGCACAAGGCAATAAGGGGAGTCTGTCTGCACATCTATGTTGTCGCAAGGTTAGTCCTGAATATAGAGAAAGAAATCAAAATATCCATAACCTTGTCCCTATTTTAAGTAAATTTATTCAATATAAGGATCAGTATCGCCTTGGTCAGATTTATGACCAGCAGAAAAATGTATCAAGTTGCACCATTAGATGGGATGAAAAAGATAAGCGTTTGGAACCACCTGATCCTATAAAAGGTGATATTGCACGAATATATTTTTATTTTGAGTCATTAGGTTATATTCATCTTTCCCATCGGACCCGACCATTAATGGAAATCTGGGATATGAAAGATCCGGTCAGTGAATCCGAGTGTCAATTACAGGCACAAAAGGCGTCCCAATCGGGACTAAAAAATCCCTATGTAGCGAATCGGTGTCGATAAAGCCATGAAATTTTCCTATACCCGCGAACGTTTTCGGTTTTTTACACAAACTGGCTTCTTTTTGCTTTTTTTACTGGCACCTATTTTTGATATTTTCCGTTTTGACTTAACCAAAGGCCATTTTATATTTTTTGGTTATCCTTGGACTTTGGGGTTGGAGATGTTTCAGCAAGGACAAGGGACGGCCGCTATGGCGGCCTTAACCATATTAACCCATGTGTTTTTACCTGTACTTGGAACATTAGCAATAATTATTGTAATTCTATGGAAATATGGTCGTGTCTATTGTGGGTGGTTTTGTCCCCATTTTTCAGTTGTGGAAATTATCAATAACTTAATGTACCGATTTCTTTACCGAGTCACCCTTTGGGAGAAGCCTACTCAAGAGGTAAAAGGAATTATTCCCTGGTTAATTATCGTCATAGTTGCTATCTGCATGGCATTTATTTGGGCCTTTGGTTTGCTTAGTTACCTATTACCTCCTAAAGAATTGATTTATGGCATGCTTGATGGTGAGCTGGGACCAGGAGCGACACGTTTTTTGATTGCGGGAACAATTATTCTGAGTATCGACTTTATTTTTGCCCGTCATCTATTTTGTCGTTTTGGTTGTGCCATAGGATTGGCTCAAAGTGTCGTGTGGATGGGTAATAAAAAAGCCATGGTCGTCAGTTTTGAAAAAAAGCGGGCCGAGCAATGCCGCTCCTGCGATAATCAGTGTGACTTTAGCTGTCCGATGCGATTATTTACGCGTGGTATAAAGCGAGCTAAATTTACCTGTACCCAATGCGGACAGTGTTTGTCAGCCTGTGATAGGGTACAGGCAAACAATAATTATAACGAACGGGTTATTCATTGGGTGAGTGGCGAGCAGGCCACTCATGTCGATCAGAATGCTATAGTGCGTAAACAGGATGAAATGTGATTATAGGTGTTAAATTGCATCCGAAACTGATCCACTAATCGCCTCTATTAAGCTAACTAGTCGACCCTTAAATAATGCCTAACCATTTGATTAAATGGTATAAATTGTCTTTATTGATCGTCAGTTTCGACCGGAAATGTTATAATAACATCAGGTTTTCTGGTCGAAATGGTGTAAAAATGTACACAGATTCTTCTCAGTATCAACAGCTCAGTTTTTTCGGTGAGGA